>Ga0208641_1000284_pt1 | contig 33690 bp, 47 predicted proteins | sample ETN02SmetaG_2_FD_185789 | JGI IMG/M metagenome (GOLD analysis project Ga0208641, IMG submission 185789) | Marine microbial and viral communities from oxygen minimum zone, Eastern Pacific Ocean - ETNP2014F10-02SV253 (SPAdes) (version 2) | ecosystem: Environmental > Aquatic > Marine > Oceanic ... | reverse complement strand
TCTTATCCCCTTAGAAAATGGACGCTTGATTATATTTTAATTCCAAAAAAATATAAGTTTAAATCTTTTGAGTGTGCTGGAAAAGATATTTCAGATCATAAGTCATTAATTGCTGAGGTTGAGATTAAATAATCAAGTGATTGTTTAGATATATTTAAATTATATTAATTCTCATAAATCTAATGTTGGTAACCTCATATATGAGACTAATGTCCAAAAATAAAAGAGATGTCAGGCAAATAGCTTATAAGAAGATATATCTAGTAGATAAAGAAGATTACTCATTACCTTTTGAAGGATATGATATTCATCATAAAGATAGAGATAAAGATAATAAGGCGGTAGATAACTTGGATATTGTTACTCGTGACGAACACAAACAAATACATAATTTAGGACTAAGAGGGAAAAAAGAACTTTGTGAATATCTACATAGAGAACAAAAAAGTTTGATAAGTAGAGAAGAATTTGTTAAATTAAAATGGATATAAGAAAAAATCTAAGAAAGATAAAAAAAGTTATTGGAAAGGGAAAATATAAAAACCATTCAATCTTATTCTGAATATGACTATTAAAATTAGACAATTTATTCATCTGGAAAGATTTTAATAGCTTGGCTTCTAAATTAAATACAAGGGAATTAATGGTTAAACTGGAAACTCTTAGGATGGTTTTCCTTTCCACCATTATAAAAAATTAAAATGAAAACAGAAACCGTTAAAGGATTTAATGATTTTATAGGAAAAGAAGCACTAAAAAGATTAGAAATCAGAAAAGTCCTAATTGAGACTTTTGAAAGATATGGATTTGAACCAGCTGAGACTCCAATAATTGAATATGAAGAATTTGTTAAAGGAGATAATCTTCAAGATGAAGCAGTCTCAGATATCTTAAAACTCCAGGATAAAGGAAAAAGAAAGCTTGCATTAAGATATGAATTAACATTCCAACTAAAACGTCTAATGAAAAACAAGAAACTCCCATATAAAAGATTTCAAATAGGAGAAGTATTTCGTGACGAACCAACTAAAAAAAACAGATTCAGGCAATTTACTCAATGTGATGCAGATATAATTGGAGCAACAATAAAAGATGAAGCAGAAATTTTAAGTCTTATAAAAGATATACTTGATAAATTAAATATTAAATTTACAATCTTTGTTAATAATAGAGAATTATTAAATGAAATATTAGATGAACAGAAAATAAGAAATAAGGAACAAGTAATAAAAGAAATAGATAAACTTGACAAATTGCCTGAAAAACAAGTTCTCTTAAATTTAAGGAAATTTAAAGCTGAAAAACTATTAAATATCTTTAAAAAACCAGAAAAATATTTTACAAGATATAGAGCCTATTCCGGAATTAGAGAACTTAAAAAATATTGTAATATATATAATGTTAAGATAGAATTTTCTCCATCTCTTGCAAGAGGTTTAAGTTATTATAATAAGACAATATTCGAGGTTAAAACAAAAGAGATGAAAGAAACAATAAATGCAGGAGGAAGTTATATGTTTAATGGGGTTCAATCATCAGGATTTGCTTTTGGTCTAGAGAGACTTTCTATGCTTGCTAAAATAAAACTTGAGAAAGAAAAGACAATGATCTTATCTCTTAATCAAGAGAAGATTGCAATTAAACTTGCTCAAAAATTAAGAAAGAAAGGAGAAGAAATAATTATATTCTATGGAAAACCATCAAAAGCACTAGAATATGCCAATTCTTATGATATTAGTGAAGTTATCTTTGTTGGAAAAGAAGAGATTAAAAAAGGCAAATTTAAAGTTAAGAACATGAAAACTGGAAAAGAGAATTTTATTAGTGAGAAAAGTTTATTATAATATCCTTATTTCTAACTTCAGGATGAAATAATACTCCATAAATAGGCCTTGTTTTATGTTTTATTGCCTGAGGATATTTTGATTTTGCAAAAACATCAAATTCATCTGAAACTACGCAACTATTATGCAATGCATAAACTTTTTGTTTTTTATATTTACCTAGGAATTTTCTTTTAAAATCAATTTCAATTTCTCCTATTTCTTTGTCTTTTATTAATTCGCCTTTATAGAAGATACTTAAGATTTGCATTCCTCCACAAATTCCTAGGATAGGTTTTTGATAAATTTTTAACCATCTAAAATAATCTAAATCTTCTAGAAAATCATTATCAATTAGACTTGTCCCGCAAATAATAATCTTATCTGCTTTTAAGTCATTATCAACAATTTTCTTATAATATTTTGTATTAAATTTTATATTGTTTTTATCTAGGATGTCTTCTATTGGTTTTACAAATTCCAGATAATGAAGTTTTTCCTTACAGATGTTAATTAAGAGAATCACTCTACTTCAACCTCCATTTTCCATGAATTTTTTTCTCCTGAAATTTTTGAATCAACTATTTTTAGTTGTTTCTTAAATAATGGACAATTTAGGACAAATGATTCTGCCTCCCCACCTTCAAATCCCAGATGAAATTTAAATTTTTTACTCAAATCTATTAGATTCTTAAGATTATTCTTATTTATTTTCTTCCCAAGCCATCCCTGGTATAATCCTTCACAAGCAACTTTTGTAATAATAATCTCAAATTTGTTATCTAAAAGCTCGTTCCAATATTCAAGTTCATCTTTTTGCCATAAAGGATTAAAACACTCTAAATTAAGCTTATCACATATTTTTTGAATTCTTGATGCCTGATAAATAGATTGAATTGCACCAGTAATTATTCCTTTGATTTTGAACTCATCTTTAACTTTTTTTATTACTCTTTCCAAATCTTCTAATTCTTCTTCTTTTTTACCAGAGGTATTCTGAATAACTATGGGGATATTCATTGTCTTTGCTTGTTTTTTTGTTTTTGAGATAGTTGGAGTATGAAACATAAAACTATCTTCATTTTTAGAGATAATTGAGATAAGACAAGCTATCTTATATCCATATTTTTTAGCTAGATAGATTGCATAAGTTGAATCTTTTCCTCCACTAAATAAGACCGCTACTTTCATAAATATGAAAAAGAAAATGGGTTTTTAAGATTACTCAAACATCTCTCTAAGAGCCTTGTCCACTTCTCTTAAATCTTCAAAAGGATCCTTATTATGTTTAAAATAAGCATCTTTCATCCAGATATGAATTTCATCAAAATGGCTTTCTTGCTCAAGCCATATCTTTTTTTGATTATCTAAATGCAATAGGGAGGAGAATAAAATTATCTTCTCTTCATTACCCATTTTTATAAATTCTGTAAAGGAGATTCTTTTTTTACCCTTTTCTTCATCAAGATGAATTGTTAATTCTTGGTAGATTTCTCTTATTTTATCTTTTATACTAAACTTCCTTTTTGGAATAGAAAACGAGGATTCTCTTAATGCATTTTTATTTATTATTTCCTTTTTGATTCTTCTGTTTTCAGTTGTAATTGCTTTATTTAAGGAATCAATTAGTTCTTTTAATGTAACTTTTTTAAATCTTGGGATAGGACTTCTTGGAATTAATCCAGGGATTTCTTCATCAAGTTCTATTCTTTCTAGAATTTGCTTCTTTTTTTCTTTTTTTCCAAAAAGAGTTTCATCAATACTTTTTATATATTTATTCAAAAGAAGTTCTGATTTAATTCTTAAAAGAAGAGCTGCTGCAAGTAATACCTTGCTTGATACTAAGAAATCTGCTTCCCCAAGTTTTTCTATTTTTTCTAGATATTTATTGGATAAAACAGTTATATTAATGTTCCAAGGATCTAATTGTTCTGAATTAATTAAGTCATAAATAATATCCTGCCATCCTATCTCTCTGCTAAACAATAAATCATGAATTTGCTCTTGAGATGATAAGATTTCTGTGTCATTTTGAGCTAATTTTACCTCTTCTTTCATGATATATCTAATAAAGAAATATTTATAAACTTGATGTAGTGCCTAATATATTGGTTGTAGTGCCTAATAAAAATAATTTTAATAATCTTAATTACTACTATAAACTCATTATACTATGTCATTTTTGAAGAGTAACAAAACCGAAAGATTTATATACTAGTGTGTGTTCTATTTTATATCACCTCTTTTTACCCAGGGGGAGCTTCATACTATACTATTTTATTGGTGTGAATAACCCCTTCGGGTTTTAAAATTATTTATAAGAATTAATTTTATTTAACCATAAATTGATATCATTTGTGTTGAGGTTGCATACTTTTGATAAACAATAGTCAAATCTTTCTGGCGAATAGGAATATGGATAAAATTATTTTTGTAGATAAAGGAAAAATAGTTGAACAAGGAACATATAATGAACTTTTAAGAAAAAGAGGAGAATTTTATAAGCTTTGGAGAAAACAGGGGGCTTGGAAGTTGAGATGAAATGTTAATTTTGGAGTAGTTGGAAAAAATTATCTAGCCTTGAACTAAGAGGAATATCTACTATCAAAGATGTAAAACAATTATTATTAAGAAATTTTCCAAAGAATGAAATTTATTCAATATATGTAAAGGGTAGTTTTATTTACTATCAAAAGAAGTATAATGACATCTTCCACAATATTGCCTATTATTAGAGCTCATCAAAAATACCCCTGGACCGCATCTCGGACAATTCTTTCCTCTTGTAATCTTATCACCTTCTATTTTATATTGCTTGTATTTCTTACTAGTTGGTTTATTCTTATGCGGTTTTTTCCCTTTTTTTATTATTTTTTTTGGCATTTATTTCTCCTCGGTTTTAGCTTCTTCTTTAGCTTTTTTAATAGCTTCCTTTTCTTTTTTTGTTTTTGCTTCTATTTTATCTTTATCTTCATATGAATCATAAATATTAGCAGATACAATGAAATTGTTTGATCCAAATTTACTAGAAATCTTTTTTATCTTTATGTTTTTTTCTTGAGTTTTAAATTTTTCAGAAATTAATTTTTCTACTTCATTATTGCTTGGAGTAACTTTCGCATGAATTCCAACCTTAACTTCATTTCTTTTAAACAAAGGATTTTCTTTTTTGCTAATTATATTAAAATTTTCCATTGTAGAGATTACCTGGTTTTAATTGCAAAATTTCCTTTGTCCTTTATATTTATATTTTTAGCTATCTCTGATTTTTCAGAATCTAAAACAACAATTCTTCCTTTAATATTGTTTGTTGATTCTTTAGAGTTACATTTAGGACAAGTATCTCCTTCATAGATTCGATTACAAATTTTACATGCTTTTTGTTTTACCATTTTGATTACTTAAGAAATATTCATTATTTAGTTTATTTCTTTTCCTAATATATCTTAGAATCTTTGATATATGATATTCACATTTTTCAGTCATTTTATTTTTTCTTTCCCCCTTTCCCCTTAGCCGCTTTCTCCTGTGCTTTTGCTATTCTTTTTTCCTCTTTTTCTTTTTTTAGTTTATCTTCTTTAATCCAATCAAGTTTCCCTAAACCTGGTTGTCTCATTGTTAATCCTATTTTTGGTTCATCACCTTTATGACTAATTGCAACAATTCTTGCAAGACATAAATCTCCTTGTTTTAAACTTCTTTTTGAAGATTTCCCAAGTAAAGAATTTGCTTTACTAAAACTTACATAATCATTCATTGTCTGGCTTATGTGAATCATCCCTCCAATAACCCCGATATCAATAAATGCACCAAAATTTGTTATTTCAGATATAACCCCATAGATTAGTTCCTGAAGTTCAGGTTTCCAAACAAGTAATTTAAATGTTGAATTATAATAAGCTGCACCATCCCCGGATATTATTACCCCTTCTCCTATATTTATAACTTCTATTGCTAAGACAACTTTTCCAAGTTCTTTATCATAATAATCAGTGTAAGTTTCTCTAAGTTGCTTATCAACAGCATCTTTTGTAGGTAAACCAAATAGTTTTGGTTCTACTCTTACATAATCCTCAACTTCGGTTAAATAAAACATTTTAATAAAAATTAGAGTTAAATTTGGTTTTTAAAGCTTATGTCTTTTATTTAAATAATCTCTAACTTCTTTTTTCTCCTTATTACTAATTTAGAATTCTTTATCTTATTCTTTAATTCTCTATCTAGTGTTGCAATAATTATATTCCTATTTTTCTTTGCAAATTGAATTATCCCCTTATCCACATATTTTTGTTTAAGATCAATTCTCTTAGATTGGTTGTTTTTTATTAGTTCTAAAGCTATTCTTGCATTTTCCCTAAATTGTAGCTTTTTTTTTGAATTAATAATTTTATTTAGTTCATCTATTACTTGTTTTGGGATTATTATCTTAATTCCCATAAATTTTATTTCTTCAAAGAAATCTATTTTCTGTTTTACAGAACTTAAGATAAAATTTGTATCAAGTATTACTTGTTTCATTATAAAATAAGGAAGAAAGGATATAAAAAGTTAAGGTTTATTAATAGTATTAACTAGTTTTAAATATGCAGGAAAAAGAGAATATCTCAAGAATTCTTGAAGAAACAAAAGATTCAATTACCAAAGATGACCCTTCAAAATTAAAAGAATTAAGTAATCAAACAATTAATACTGCATCTCGTACTCATGACCCTGATAATATTGCAATTGCAGTAATAGTTTATTCTATTGGGAAAATCTTAGAAAGAAAAGAATATAGAGAGTATCCGGGATGGAGAGAATTTCACAAGAGTTTAATCTCTTGTATAGATCATTCAATAAATGCAATTAATAAAAATAACGAAGATGATTTAAGAGTTCATTTAGAATTAATTAGGAAAAAAATTAACAAGCTTTCTGGGAATCTAAAGATATATATTCAAGATGTTTTTAGAAAAGCAAGCATTAACAAGGCATCAAAGATTTATGAGCACGGTATTTCTATGGAGAAAACTGCAAAACTTCTAGGAATTTCACTTTGGGAACTAGCAAACTATTCTGGGCAAACAAATGTTTCTAATGTACCTTTAGGAAAAACTTATGATGTTAAATCAAGAATTAAACTTGTAATGGAGATGTTTTCATAATGGGGAAGGTAATAATCTTTGATTCAGGCACATTAATAAGTCTTTCAATGAATGGATTATTTGTTGAGATAAGGAGATTAAAGGAGATATTCAAGGGAAAATTTATAATAACAAGGGAAGTAAAAGAAGAGATAATTGACAAGCCCCTTAAAACAAAGAGATTTGAACTTGAAGGTTTAAAATTAAAACAATTATTAGATGAAAAAGTTCTTGAATTGCCATTATCGTTAGGGATAAGCGATAAAGAGATAGATAAGAAAACAAATGAAATTGTAAATATTGCTAATAGTACTTTTATTGCAAAGGGAAAAGAAATACACATAATTGATTCTGGTGAAGCTTCTTGTTTAGCATTAAGTGAAATCCTTAATAAAAAGAAAATAGAAAATGTAATTGCAGTTGATGAAAGAACAACAAGGATACTTGGAGAAAGACCAGAAAATCTGGAGAAATTATTCCGGAGAAAATTACATACAAAAATAAAGTCTAAGAGAGAAAATTATAGATTTTTTAAAGGATTTAAATTTATTAGATCAGCAGAATTAGTTTATGTTGTTTATAAAAAAAATCTTATAAGACTAGAGAGTACAGCTCTATTAGACGCACTACTTTATGCTGTCAAATTTAAAGGATGTTCTATTTCTGATAAAGAGATAGTTGAGATAAAAAAGATAGGATAAAGAAAGAATTAAAAATCAATTATTTCTTAATAAATTAAGGGTGCGTAGTATACTGGTAATATAAGCGGCTCCAGCCCGCTAGAAGGGAGTTCGATTCTCTCCGCGCCCATCAAACTCTCATCAACTCACATTTTTTACATAATCTATTTCTTGAAGGTTCCTGACATGCTTCACAATATTCTATTTTAGAATCTTTTTTAATTCTTTTTGAAATATTATTAAAATTCTTAATTATGTTTTGTTTATCTTTTCCCGATAATGTTTCTAAGAATTCTCTTACCTGTATTCTATAAGAATCTAAAGAGCATGGGCATTTTTCATAAACAACAGGGAGTTTGTTTTTCTTAGAGAAATCTCTTATATCATCTTCTAAGACATAGAAGAGCGGTTTTATTCTGGGTATAAATTTTTTATTTTGTATATTTCTAGATATTGGTCCTATATTTGCACTTAGTTTTGGACTTGCCTTAAATATATTCATTAAGAAAGTCTGTGCTTCATCATCTAAATTATGTCCTGTTGCTATTTTCTTTGCATATAGTTTTCTTGCAATCCTATTAAATATCCATTTTTTAATAACCCCACAAACTGCACAATTCTTTAGATTTCCTTTTTGTTTTAATTGTATTGCTGATCTTAGATAACATATCCCACTTCCCATATCATCTTTTATATCATAGACATGTAATTTTATGTCTAAATCTTCACATAATTTCTTGACAGCTTTTAGGCATCTCTTGCTATATTCTCCTATCTTTAAATCAAGATGAATTCCTTCTATATCATATCCAAATTTCTTTAATAGATAGGCTGTAACTGTAGAATCCTTTCCTCCAGATAATGCTACAAGAACTTTCTCCTTTTTATTACAGAGTTTATATTCTTTTATTGTTTTTTTTACTTTTGTTTCAATATTCATAATAAGAAAATAAGAATAAGAGTTTTTAATGTTTTTTAGAGGTTTTAAAAACTAAACCCCCAATCATAATTCTTTAACTTTCCATCTCTTTCTTCATCACAATATAATGTTTCTTTGGGTCCTAGAACACCAACACTTCTTCCAAATAAAGTGCATACTTCACTTAAGTGTGGTTTTCTTAACTTGTGTTTGTTTTTTATTGTTTTATCATAAATTAAAAGATTATTACATATTTTCTTATAAATATCAACTCCTTTTTGCGAGGGTAATCCAAATGGAGACATTTCTAAGGGAGTTATATTTCTTTCTTCATTCCATGATTTATCTATTATTTTAGCATAAGCTGCAACATCATGAGGATAAAACGTTATTACCTTGCTTTCTTCACGGCCAGTTAGAGATGTATATCTTATATTATATAATTCATGATTAGTTCTTCCTAAGATTAGTTCAAGTGATTCTTCATCAAGTAATCCCTTCGGATTTATACTCCATACAACTCCTCTTTTCTCAGTTGTTCCATCTATTGGGACATGTTCTAATGCAAATTTATATCTTGGATGTTGTTTTGTTCTTGAAGGAACTTCGCAAACAATAGTTGCTCCTTCTCTTGAAACTCTTTTTGAGTCTTTATAATTCTCAATTTTAATTTTAGCAGATGCTTGTTCAGAATAAGCATATAATCTTGCCCCTTCTAAAAGTGACCAGAATGGGACAATTCTCTTCGATCTTACTTTCCCCTGAACAGGTCTAAATGAATAACCAAGAAAATTATTTTCCATTTCCTTTAATTTTGTTAATTCATTAAAATCTCTTTCTCTTATTTTTAATGGAATATCTTTACAATTATGAGCTTCATTTTGTGTTTTTGGCTGACTTAATGCAATGTAATTTCCGTGTTTGAAATTTAATCTTGAAGATCTAGCACCACTTCTGTTATCAGCAAGATATTTGTGAGGTGTAATAACACTTCTTAATTCAATTCCATCTATAGAAGGATCTAAATCTATGATTTTCTTAATTAGATTATTTTGAGTATAAACTTTCTTAGGTTTAAGATTCCTTATTTCTGTGGGTGTTTTATCCCTAAAAAATGATTTTCTTGTCATTTTATTTGTACATTATTGGTAATAAGTAGTTTATAAATGTTAGAGAACTAGAATATTAAATTCATCCTATTAATAAAATAATTGAGTCAATTGCTTCTTTTGTTCCAAGAGTTACATTAAATCTTTGTGCAAGATTCTGTAATAATCTTTTATATCCTTCCTTGACTATTTTTTGTGCATCATGACTAAAATTTCCTTCCTCATAGAAATAAAGTCTATCAGTAAAAACATAGATTCCTCCAATTGCCTTAACCTCTCTAAAATCAGCATCTTTTAACTCAGGATATTTATTCTTTAATATAATTGCATCAAATTTTTCTTCTGATTGTTTTGTTATTGTGTTCTTGAAATATCCGGAATAAATAATATCATCACATCTTTCCTTGCAACTCTTTGGACAAATATCTGTATCAAGTTCAAGGATACATTTATTTTGTTTATTAAACTGTAAAAAATATACACTAGATGCTGCAACAAGCAATATAATAATTATAAAGATAATTGGTTTCTTCATAGAATGTTTAAACAAACTTTATATATAAATATTATTATTTCTCATCAATACAGCTACATAAAACTTTTTCGTGATTAATATATTCATAAATAGAATAAACTGCTTTTACCGACTCCCCTATGCCTGTAATTGCCTGCTTAAATGTAGTATCTGTAATATCTCCTGCAGCATAAATTCCCTTAATATTAGTTTTTGACTCTTTATCAATAATCATCTCTTTATTTTTATTAAGTTTAACACCTAATTTAACTCCCAAATTAGATAAGGGAATATAACCAATATTAACAAAAACCCCGTCTAATTTTAAAATATTTGAATTCTTAAATTTCCTATCTAAAACCAAAGAATTAACAAATTTATTTCCTCTTATTTCTTTAATTTGTGTACCTAAAATAATATTTATTTTTCTATTTCTTTTTAATCTTTCTAGATTAATTGGTTCCGGTTTCAATTTATTTCTTGCAATAATATAAACTTCTTTTGCATATTTACTTAATAGTAAACTTTCCTTAACAGCAGAATCTCCTCCTCCAATTACTGCTAAAATCTTATCATTATATAATGGACCATCACATAAAGCGCACGAATGCACCCCTTTACCTTCAAATTCTCTTTCTCCTTTAACATTAAGTTTTCTTAATTTTGAGCCTGTACAAAAAAGTATTGTTTTTGATTTATATTGTTTTTTCTTAGTTTTAATAATAAAACAGCTTTTCTTGTCACAAGATATATCTTCTATATCTCCACCATATATTTCTATATTGTAATCTTTTGTGTGATCTAATACTCTATTAAATAAATCCATTCCAGAAATTTTCTTAAATCCAGGGTAATTTTCAATAAGATTAGTCTTTACGATTTTTCCACCTTTTTCTTTTCCAATAACCAAAGTTTTAAGGTTTAATCGTCCTGCATAAATTGCAGCAGATAATCCTACAATTCCTCTGCCTATTATAATAATATCATATTGAACCATGTTAATTAACTGTTGGGACTCTTCCCTCCAAGTCCTTTTTAATATCCTTTAATGTTCCATATTCCTATTTTTTAAATTCATCTATAATCACCTTTTAATTTAGATATATCTAGATGTTTTAATTCTTTTGGTTCAAGTATATTTTTCATCATAAAATCGAGATATAATCTCCAAGCTCCATGCAACAATAGAGGGATTTCCAGCAACTAGACTTATCACGCTCATTTTTTATTGCCAATTTTTTTGTTTTTTTGAGATTAATTAAAGATACAAATTAAATAACCAACCAACAAGTAAAACTAAAGGAATAGTTATTATTGGAAGCCATATTGCAGCTTTCTTACCTATATTTGACCATATTAAACCAATTTCTGTATAATCTGTAATTACCCCTGCCATTAAAAAAACAAAAGGATTACCAAAAGTCCCAACTTTATTAAAAATTTCAAATGCAATTGGAGAACTTCCCTCAGAACAAACTTCAATTATAGTTGCAAAGACTAAAGTTAAAAATAATCCCATAAAGCTAGGTCCAAGATACTTCATAAAAATATGTTCGGGAACATATGCTCCTATAAAAGCTGCAACTGTTATTCCTATTAGTATCCACCATAAAACCATATTTGAAAGATTAATTGCTCCTCTAGTAACTCCAGATAGACTATCTCTGAAATTAAAATTCTTGATATTTGTCCATTCAATTTTATTACTTAATGTAATTTTCTTTGATTTTTCAATTAATCTAAATTTATCGAGTCCCATATAGATAAATCCTGTAGACATAGCAATTACCATTGCTGCAGAGACAAACCATAATGCTTTAATTCCAAAAAAACCAAACAACAAGATTGTAATAGGCAAATTAGCCCAGGGTGAAGCTAAAAGAAAAGTAATAACAGCAGGAATTCCTGCACCTTTCTTATATAATTGCATTGAAATTGCCAAGATTCCGTGTGAGCATGCAGACATTAAAAAACCAAAGATAACTGCATAAAAGATTGTTCTTTTTTTCTTTTGACCAAGATATTTAAAGATGAATTCTTCAGGTATAAAGTAATCAATAATTCCTCCAGTTAAAATTCCTAAGATAACTGCCCACCAAATTAACTTGATATAAGATAATAAACTTTCATTTAATTTTTCAAGAATTGGAAGAAAAGAAATAAGAAAAATTAAGATAAAAATACTTCCAAATATTTTTAGGTTTTTTCCTATTTTTATTTTATTATCTGGTTTTGATTCACAATGATTACAGGATTGATATTTCATTTAGAGAAAAAGGTAGATTTGCTTAATAAATCTTTATCAAGAACCTGTCACAACAGAATTATCTTTTATTGAATCAATAAAATAGTCTTTTAATAAAGATAGATTTTTACATTGCCAATTCCAAAGGTCATGTTTATAGTTTCTTCCATTAACCTTGTAACCTGAAGATCCAAATCTACCAACACTTTTAGTAAGATAGTGTGCAATTTCAAATATTGGAGTCTCGTTTAATTCCTTTTCTCCTATCATTACTGATTTATAATATTTTTCTCCCCCAACTAATTCAGTAAATTCTTTTAGATTAAATTCTAAATTTGGGTCTAATAATCTCTCTAATTTCTTTTTCAATCTTTTAGCTTTTTCTTTTGAAACCATTTTATCCTCTAAAATAATACTATTTTTAAGACTTTCTAAATGATTAAATATCTACTTAAAAATAATACAAGTGCTAAGATTACCGTAATAAAATATGCTACTTTATTCCAATCATAAACTTTTTTCCCATCAAAAGGCATAAAGGGAATCATATTAAATAAAGCGAGAAGTGAATTTATCATAAGTCCATAATTTAAGAATAATCCTAGAATTCCATTTGTTGTAAAGATTAATAATAGAATTAAGAAAATTATAGCCAGAAGAATATTTGTCATTGGTCCTGCAAGAGATATCTTCCCATTTTTTTCTCTAGTTATAAATCCGCTAATAAAAACTGCACCAGGAGCAGCTAGAATAAATCCAAAAAAAGAAAATGCAATAGCTAGAAATAACATATTATAAAATGCTTTAAATTCTGCATGAAAACCATAATTTTGTGCAACATATTTATGCATTAACTCATGTAATAGAAATCCAATCCCTGCAGTAAATAGAGCTATTCCTAAGGAAGTAATAAATAATATTGGATTACTAAATAAACTTCCAATTCCGGAGAATAAAATCGCAAAAGCAAGAGATATCATAATCCACGCAAAAAATAAATCTTTTGTTTCTCTATTTGTGAATCTCATTTTACAAACAGATTACATTTACAGTAACCATCTTTTTTTATTTCACCTAGATGAAATGCACAAGGACAAATTATCTTTTTATCTTCTTTTTTATCTTCAATTGGAATTCTGCATGGACAATAGATTTCTCCTTTTCTCTCTTTGTTTTTAATTAATCCCATTAATACCCCATTAACTATTTTTTTATCAGGATTTAGTTTAATATTGTTTTCTTTTGCATAATTTCCAAATTTTTTTCTTAGTTTATCCTTTTCCATTTGTTTAACATCCGAGTATTATAAAGAAGTATATTTTTTTCATTCTCTTTGTCCTATATGTAAGAATATGATAATCAAACCAAAAGCAGTTAGTGCCATCATAGGAATTGTAATATATCCAAAATGAAAGGTATATTTTACACTACATGAGACAGCCTCTATCCCGCAGGAAGTTGCATATTCCATTATCTGAATAAGATAATGATTAAAAGAAATAAGTGCTCCAATTGCACTTAATGGAACTAGATAATAATATAGTCCTTTAGCTTTTCTAAGAAGTGCAATACCAAGTAAGATTGTTTGTGGATACATAAATATTCTTTGAAACCAGCATAATTTGCATGGGGTATATCCTGCAATTTCTGAATAAAATAAACTTCCAATAGTTGCAATTAATGCAACAATAAAAGATAAAAATAAAGAGTGTTCCTTTATTAGATTAAAATTAATCTTCTTCTTAGAAAGATATTGATAAATTAGAGATAATAAGAAAATACCTATAAAGATATCTCCAATAACAGTTAATACTGATAAAATATTTGTAACTAATGATACATCTGCCATTTTAGGGATAAATTTATTTTAATTTATATATGTTTCGACATAAAATAATCAATAACTTTAAAATTATATAATTCTTTATTATAAAAGCACATAGAAAGTTAAACATAAAACCATGAAAAGAACAATCTATCCAAAAAACAAAGAATATTTTAAAAAAAGGTAAATTTTTAACTTCTATATTCTTATTAATAATATGGGGTTGATTGGAGAGAATATAGAAGGAATAATTCAAAAGAGATTATTATAGAAAAAGTTAAGAAGTTTTCTAATTAGATAACGAACAACCACTTAATTTACTTAATTGCTCTAAAGTTTGAACACCTTCATATCTAGAATCATCAATAAACCATGTTGGATATACTCTAATATTAACATCCTTGCATACTTGATTCATTGGACCTCCTAATGGACCACATTCAATGTAATCTACAAACTCAATTGAATCTCCAAAAAAACTCTTTTGTTGAGCACAATGTGGGCATTCAAATGATCCATAAAATTTAACTTCTTTTTCAGTTAAACACTTTGCAAAATCATCGTAATTCTTAGAATCTTCTTTTAAGACTACAAATATTCCTACAAGTATAACAAGAATAGTTATCCCTCCGTAGACTAAATTTTTATTTTTCATGATTATATTTTGTAATTTTCTTTTTTAAGTTTTTTCCTCTGAGATTATCTTTGCTGAATAAGGTTCATGAATACTTGCGAGAATTATATCCTTGCTTGTTATATCCGAGTTATATACAATAAACATTCTTTTACCTGATCTATTAACACTTTCCACACCAGTTATACTCTTTATATCATATTCTATGGATGGGCCACATGAACCGCAAAATACTCCCTCAATATCAAGTATAATTAATTTTTCTCCTTCATTTTCAGGGATAATTTTAATATCTGCCATTTCAGGCATTCCATGAGAATCTGCCATTTCCTGTATATTTCCTAAGGGTTTTTGATTTACTTCTAGATTTCCATAGACATTAGTTGCAATAATTCCGATAATAAGATTAATAACAAACCATCCAATAACCATAGAGATAACAGCAATACTTATTCCCTTCCAGTTTTGTTTTATTGAATTAATATTACAGACTCCAGATTCTCTTTTTACCAGGTATAAACTAATTAATATCATTAAGACTATCCCTGAAACAATACTAACAATATGAAACTGGTGCATCACTGCCATTCCAAATGCTGTTCCAAGTCCAAGTAATACAATTATAACTGGAGCAATACAGCAAGTTGTTGCAGCAAGACCTCCAGCTATTCCTGCAAATAAACTACTCTTAGTATTTGTTTTTTCCATTTTTAATCAATAATTTTCCATCCTGCAAGTGTAAGGGCAAAACCAATTATAGCAGCAACTAATCCCCAAGTAACATAGATACCATGATTGTGATTCATTGGCATAGAATTATCCATTCCCCTATCATCTCCACCAAAAATTGACATGTGAATATCTGCTGGCAATAAAGAGAAGATAACCCCTCCTATCCCGAGAATAAGTCCAATAATAATTAATGCTTTATTCATCCTTATTAATCTCCTTTTTATTCTTTAAAACTCTCCACAATAGATATAAGAATCCAATTAAAATTAATCCTCCAATAATATTAATAAATTGTAGTGATATAAGTTTATTTTGAATAGAATAAATAGAAACAACTAAACTACCTAAACCTAGATTATTAATAATATAGGTTCCTCCATATATAATAAATATTAATCCCATTAAAATCAATAACCCCCCACTGATTATATTTGTTATTGAATACCCAAGACGTTTATCAATTCTGTTCATGAGATTTGCAAAATTATATTTATCAAAGAATATTGCAATTAAAAACAAAGGGACAAATAATCCTAGTGAATAGAATAACATTAAAGAAGCTGCATAAAGATAATTTTGCAATACTCCCGCAATTAATAATATCCCTGCTAAAATTGGGCCCATGCAAGCAGTAAAACCGAGTGCAAATAGAATCCCGAATAAAAATATCCCAAAAGGAGTTTTACCTGTCTTTTTATTAAATTGAATTCCTGAAAATCCTTTTCCAAGAAATGTCATTAATCCAAAAAATATTAAGATAAATCCTGCAAGACTAACAAAAAAACTATTAGCTTGCTGAAATATCGCAATACTTTTTCCAAAGAGAGTTGCAACTAAACCAAAAACAACAAATACTGGCATAAATCCTAAGAAGAAAAACAAAGTCATTCTTGTTATTTCTTTTTTTTCTTTAAATGAATAAGCAAAAAAGGCAGGTAAAATAGCCAAACTACATGGAGTTAATATCCCTATTATTCCTGCAAGAAAGGCAATAAGAAAAGATAAATTCTTAAGATAAAATTGAGCTTGTTGATTATTATACTCAGCTATTTTTTGAAGATTTGGAGGTAGATTTTTTTCGTTTTCTCCATAAAGTAATTCAGTTTCTTGCGATAATACTAATGGAGACATGAATAATAAAGACATTAAGATTGTAATCAAAACTATTTTTTTCATTTTATAATGATTGAGTATTTCCAAGTCCTTCAGGTTTTCTCATAACAAACATTCCATCATCTTCAATAGTTCCAACTTGACTCCATACACTAACAAATGAATCATAAACACTAGTTTCTTTTGATAAGATAATCATTGGAACTTTTTTGATATCATATTTTAATATTAATTCATTTCCTTTAGCAGAATTTATATCATAAGTATCTTCATTATTAATTACAACTCCAAGACCCTGTAAAATCTGTTTATTTATCTCAACATTATAACAACTACTACAAGATTCATCAACCAACATTATTAAATCAGATAAACCAACTATTTTATTATCTGTTAAATTTCTATAAGGAGGAATTGTTGAAGGAAGTACATAAAATCCTTGTTTTTCTTCTAGATAAGATTGATCTAAACCTTGTTTAATATTCTCATAATAATTTATATCATTTGAGATTAAAAGTGCAGGAGAATGTTTTATTTCAAATTTATTAATAAACTCATTGCCTTCTGCAGAATTATATTCAACTTTTCTCCAATCATCAATTGATACTCCGGACTCTACAAAATTTAAGGGTATTGAACTTAAGCTAATACATTTTTCACATGTTGAATCAATAATTTCAATAATTTCAACCTTGCCTTTAATTTCATCTGTAATTAAATCAAGATAAGGAGCATTAATCTTATTAAGGACCAAAGCATCATTTATTAATTCAAAATTATTAAACTCTATTTTCTCAGAATTTATTTCACCAGAAATTAAAATAGAGGGTAATTTATTAATATTATATTTTTTGATTAATTCTTTTGCCTCATTAGAATCCTTGTTATATGTATTTTCGTTTAATATTTCAACATTTTGATTTTTAATCCCCTCAACAATACCAGAAACATTAAAACAATCATTACACTCAATAGTATTTAATTCGATTTTAACTGGTTTATTTAACTCTTTTATTTCTGCTATTTTATCGCCCAATGCTGAGCTTGAACTAGAAATTATAATTATATTTATTATAAAGATTATTGATAAAATTATTAAGAGACCTAAAAATATCTTTTGACTATCTTTTTTTATTTTACTTTCTACCTTTTTGGATAAGTAATCAAATTTCTTTTTTACCATTGTTAATTATTAACAACCTCCAACCATTCCTGGAAGATTTTGTAGATTAGTTGGGATATCCCCTCCACTTGAACTACTTGAGGAAGTAGAAGAACTTAAACTAGTTGATTTGATAGATGTTGTTGTCCCCACTTCTTTTATATCTGATTTGATTTTTAAAAGCTGGATTGATTGAGTAGCACTTATTAAGACAAGTAATACTAGTACTCCAACAATTACTAAATTTCTATTCATTTTAACCCTCCTTTCAAATTATCTTTAATTATTTTTATCATCTTATTTTAATGTTTCCACTAATTTTTTTCTATTAAATCCAACAATTATTTTTCCATTAATAATTGTTATGGGTGCTCCTCTTTGCCCTGATTTTTTTATCATCTCCTCTGCTAATTTTGGATTTTTCGATATATTCTTTTCAGTGAACTTTACTTTTTTTTCTTTTAGTAATTCCTTTACATCCTGACAATGTGGGCAACCATCAACTGTATAAATTATTACTTTTTTCATTTTTAACAACCTCCAACCATTCCTGGAAGTTCTGTTTCAATTTCTCCTCCAGAAGCCTTTAGGGCTAAATTTACCATATCTCTTGGAAACCATAATGATTTCCACCTCATTGCTTCACGTAAAACTTCAGCATCATTCATACTCGTGTCTTTCATTAATAACATTGTTAATGAATGTATTCCCGGATTATGTGCACATCCACAGGTCAAATCACCCTTACTATCTATTCCTATTGGGCCAATTCCACAACAAAACTCACAACTAATTCCAACTGGTTTTGTTGCTAAATTAAGATATCTATCCCAAACGTCTGGGTTATTTTGTTTTATATCTGCTTTCACATTATTATAGTTATCTGCAAGAAGACTAAGTGATCCAGTAGGATCATCAAAACTTATACCCATAGATTCTCCATAAGCAGGAGTTCCTTGAGCAATCATCATATCAATTGCATCTTGGTCATTTTGAATAGTTTCAACAGGAAAAAGTGTTGCAATTGCTTGTGAAGTTGTTGTGATATCATAAACTTGAGAAGGATCTAATTTCTGAATTCCTGCATTAAACTTGGAAGATATTGAAGAAATTTGCCATTGATTAAATATTACCAGAAATGCAATAATCCCGAGCAAGATAATCATATGTTTTTCAGATATTTTTTTATCAACCATTTTAATAATATTAGAAAATAAACCTTTTAATACCTTAGGGTATGAACAAACAGTCTAAATTTTTATTTTCCATTAAATATATCTCTAATTTAATATAAGAATGTTGCTCTTATAACTTACATCCACTTAAAAAAGATAATTTTTCAAAATCTTGAACCTGCTCATACATCTCTCCATTTATCTCCCATGTCGGAGTAATCTCAATTTCTTTTTCATTGCACAATTTTTTATTATCAAGACATCTTATATAATTTAGATTTTCTTTTGATTTGCCAAAAAAATTTAATTGCTCATTAGTAAATCTACAAAAATCATTTCCGTAAACTATTACACCTTTTTCAGTCAAACAATTTGTAAAATCATCATAACCTCCTGGCTTTTTCATATAAGAATAAACAGTAAATGAAGAGATTACAACTATAAATATAATAATAGAGAAAATCAAAAATTTTCTTGAATTAATTTTTTCTTTTTTCTCATTAGTTGCATGTTTAGCAAGATTATGTTGATTTAAACTATCTTCTGAATTAAAATCCCTATCACAAGAATCACATCTAAATTCCATTTTATTATAGATTAATTTTTATATTTTACATCCACCGCCAGAGTACTGGGATGTTGGATATGAACTTGCAATAGTACTTCCTGTTGCTCCACCATCTCCACCCATTATAGTAATTGCAAAGATTCCTAGGACAACTACTAAAATTATGAGTAAAATAATTACTGTCTTATCCATATTGTCCCAGAATAATTGAAGAATATAAATGTTTTGGTATTTAGAAACTTTTATACATTGAATAGACTATCAATCTTTAATAAATTAAAAAAAACTAATTTGTTATAATCCTATTTTTATCTTTTTTTAATCTTCTTTTTATCCCTAATCTTCTTGATAATAAATCCTATTAATAGAATTATCATTGCAATTAAAAAAGAGATAATTTGGTAAAGAATGGGCATCTCTCCTAAATACGCAAATACAAAAGCAAATGGAGCAACTCCAATAATTGTTGCAAGTAAATAGTCTCGTGTATTAATCTTGCTAAAAATCCCTAATGCATAACTTAATAGATCCACAGGGAGAATCATTCTTAAGAATACAATACTCCAAAAAATATTTTCATCCGGGATTTTCTTTTCTATATCTCTTATTCTCTCTATTGGAATGAACTTTCTAATAATTAATAAACCATAAATTCTTGCAAGAACAAAAGCAATAAGTGAACCAATAGTCCATCCAATAATACTTAAAATAGCTGCAATTAACCACCCCCATAAATTTGATGCCAAAGGTAATAATGGTGTTGCACTTATTGGGGCAATAACAACAGCAACAACTGTCATTAAAATATAGAAGAGCATACTATCATATCCATCACCAATTATGTTTCTTATTGATTCTATATTTGTTTGAATAATATAAGAAAGAGAAATAAATAAGAGAACAATTATTAGAATCTCAATAATTGCTTTTGTTTTTTGATTCATATAATATCAAGATATACACTATATTAAAAGATTATGATTTTATAGAGTTAATATTTGCTATCTGTCTTTGTTTTATTTATATGGATTATGCAGCTTTTTTTGTAACAATTACTAAGTCTCCATTCTCCATTGTATATTCTTTTATTTTGAATCCAGTCCTAACTAAATATTGTGGGTCTAGTGTTGACTTATTTGTCCAAAGAATATCTTCTTTTGTTTCATCATCTAAATTATCATACCAACTTCTCTGCCACTCAGAGTCAACGTTTCTTAAGTGTCCTTGTAACCAATCACTAAATTCTTTAAAAATAGGGTTGAACTTTTCATATTTAACAAAATGAAATCCATAGCCACCATCCTTAGTTTTATTATACATCTCTTTAGCCATTTCATTTGCTTTTTTTTGTTTAATGCACGCTTCAGCAAAAACATCATATGAATAGATTATATCAAATTTTTGACCTTTACACATTTCATCAAGATTTATTGCATCTCCATATTTTATATCCAAATTTGGTATTTTTTCCTTATAATCTTCTCTTAATTCAACTCCAACTGCCTTTGCACCTAAATTTCCAAAAGTTTTTAATCCAAAACCAGGACCACATCCAAGTTCCAAAATCTCTTTATTCTCTAGAATATTATTAAGATTATTTTTTAATTGTTTAGGAGAATTATATAAAAAACGAGAATAACAATCTTTATCCCCAAAATATTGGTGTAATTTAAACAAGAAATGCATATCAGTAAGTGAAGATTCTCTATATATATATCCCAACCCCGAACCACTATCATAACCTGCTTTAAATGTTATTTCATTTTTAAAAATCTCTCCTGAATTTTTTTTAAATCTTTTATATTCTTGTAAATGCTCTTCATCAGAAAATTGTCCTGTTGCATGTGCAACTAAGCTTATTGCAGCATCGAGGTCAATAGTTTTATTTTGAACCATAAACTTAATTGGCTCAGTAGCTTCTCTTGCCATATATTTTTGAAGTTCTTTGTCAATTGCCATTTTTATTTTATCCCTTAATATTTGATAAAAGCATGCTAATCATTATATAAACATTTCTATGGTTTACTACTAAGAAGTTACCCTTGGATAAATAAGGTGGTCTGGAGAATTTTATTCAACCCCTTTTTTTAATAATCTCTTTAAATTCCTTAAGCATTAATAAACACTTTTTTTTATCTTTCATTTTTTCTGCTTTAGAGAACCTATTTAATATACTTTGTTCGGTTTTTTTATCCAAAACTCCATCAGCCATTGGATATAGGATATTATCTTCCTTATAGATATGTTCTCTAATTAAATTAACATAACCTGTTATATTCTCTATGATTTTCTTAGTATTATTTTCTCTAATTCCGATTTCAGTTTCTTTTATAAAATTTCTACCTTCTTCATGTTCATGCAACATTTGCTCAATTGGATTACAAGGCAATTTTCCCTGCACTGAATCTTTTAGTAATTCCTTGAATAATATATCTTCTTCTTTTGCATGATGGAATTTATCAGCATAATTTCTTATAAAATAAATAGCTTTAATAAAGAAATCCTTATTTATATTCTCCCCAGATTCACATTCTTTTTCAATAAGTTTTGTTAATCTTAATATATTTTTATGCTCATCACTTAGTATTTTTGTTATTTTTCCCATGTTATTTTCTATATTGGTAATCTTCTATTGCTTTTTTTAATGCATCACTAGCAAGATTTGAACAATGCATTTTTATGCTAGGAAGTCCCTTAAGAGACTTTGCAATATCTTTTGTGTTTATTTTTTGAGCTTTCTCAAAAGTTTTTCCCTTTGCTAATTGCGTAATCATTGAAGAAGTTGCAATAGCGGCGGTGCAACCAAATGTTTTAAATTTAATATCTTTAATGATTTCACTTTTACCTTTTTTTCCTACTTTAATATAAACCCACATAATATCTCCGCAGGTAGGATTTCCAACTTTTCCTATTCCATCTGCATTTTTAATTTCCCCCATATTTTTAGGGTGCATAAAATTCTGCATTACTTTTTTTGAATAATCTAGTGCCATTTTATTTATTCAACTTCTCAACTAATTTATCAATCTCTTTTTTCTTCATTCCATGAGCCAAACAACCTTGTTCAATTGTTTCTTCAGTTGCCATAGAGCAACCAATGCAACTCATTCCAGATTCAAACAAGATTTCTGCTGCTTTCTCGTTTGTTTTTAATAAGTCTCCTAACCTTGTCTTTTTTGTTATTTTCTTTTTCATTTTATTTTTCCTCCTTAAATTTAATTAACTAATGGACTAATTCTCCTCAATTTTTCTACAATCTTTGGAAGCTCTTTTAGAACATAATTTATTTCTTCATCCGTTGTATATTTACTTATACTCATTCTTAATGAACTATTTGATTCTAGGGGAGGTAGTCCCAAGGCTTTTAAGACATGACTAGTTTCAAGTGTATTTGACATACAAGCTGAACCAGTTGATGCATAAATACCCCTATTCTCCAGATGTCCACCAATTGCTTCCCCTTCTATATTGTTAAAGGAGATATTAATATTATTACATAATCTATTCTTTATAGATCCATTAAGTCTTGTATTTGAAATCTTTAAAACTCCCGTAATTAATTTATCCCTTAATTTTTCCATCTTTTGAATATCTTTTGAATTTATAATTTCTACTGCTTTTGAAAAACCAACAATTCCCGAGATATTTTCTGTGCCACTTCTTAATTTTCTTTCATGCCCTCCGCCATGAAACAAGGGAGTTATTGTTATCCCATTTTTAATAAATAGTCCTCCCACTCCTTTTGGTCCGTGAATTTTATGGGAATTTAGAGTTATTAAATCTAAATTTTGTTTTTTTGCATCAATTTCCGTTTTTGTAAAACTCTGACATGCATCTGTATGAAATAAGACCCCTCTTTCCTTACAGATTTCTCCAATTCTTTCTAGATTTTGAATAGTTCCTATTTCATTATTTCCGTGAATAATTGAGACAACAATTGTTTTTTCTGTAATTGTCTTTTTTAAATCATCAATATTAATAAATCCCTCATTATCAACATCTAGATAAGTAACTTTAACACCTTGTTTTTCTAAGAATCTACATACATTTAGTATAGAATCATGTTCTATTTTTGTTGTAATAATATGGTTTTTTTTAGGATAATTTGAGAAAAATAAACCTTTTAATGCCAAGTTATTAGATTCTGTTCCACCCGAAGTAAATATAATTTCTTCAGATTTTGCATTTATTTCTTTTGCAATTACTTCTCTACTTTTATCTAATGCTTCTTTTGCTTCTTTTCCTTTAAAATGTTGAGAAGATGCATTTCCAAATTTTGCTTTAAAATAAGGAAGCATTGTATCTATTACCTTAGAATCAACTATTGTTGTTGCAGCATTATCCAAATATATTTGTTTCATCTTATTTTTTCACAACATTCTGATTTACAATAAGTATGTGCATGATTATCAATTAATTTTAAGATTTTCAGGATAGTATCTTTATTTAGATAATAAGTTCTTTGTTTACCTAATTGTTTAACTTTCACAATATTGCAGCATTTTAATGAAGATAAAGCATGAGAGATTTTACTTTGTTCAACAACTAAATCCTTAGTTAGTTCAGTTACATTTTTCTCTTTTTTTCTAAGGGACAATATTATATCCATCTTTAATTTATTAGCAAGATTTGTAAAGAATGGATAATATGAATTTTTAATCATATGAAGTATATTTCATATGTATTTTTAAATGTTTTGTATTTTAGATACTCGTTTTGTTATTATATTTTAGTGTGTATAAATCTTTAAATAGTATTCAGAAATTTTAAGTATTAGGAATTTAAAAAAGAGTTTTTGAGATGAAATATACAAGATACTTTACAAATGAAAAAAGAAAACCAATAGACTATTTTGAGTGGGAGAAAAGTAATATTGATATAACTGATGATGAGGGAAAAATATTATTTATTCAAAAAGATGTTGAATTCCCCTCAGGATGGAGTCATTTAGCAAGGAAGATTGTTGGTTCAAAATATTTTTATGGAGAACAGGAAACATCAAAAAGAGAATATTCTGCAAAACAACTAACTAAAAGAGTATCTGCAACTTTTAAGGATTGGGCTTTAAAACAAGGATATTTCTCTTCAAAAAAAGAAGCAGAGATCTTTGAAGACGAACTTGCATATTTGGCATTAGATCAAAGAATGGCATTTAATTCTCCCGTATGGTTTAATGTAGGAGTTCATAGAATTGAAAAAGAGAAAAGTGATGATAGAAGAGAGGCATATATAGTCAAGAATAAAGGTGAAATTATAAAAATGCCAAAAGGAAGAGAAAAAGAATATCCTCAAACTTCTGCTTGTTTTATTCAACATGTTGATGATACTATGGAAGGTATAATGCAACTTGCTGTAAATGAAGCTAGGTTATTTAAATACGGGTCAGGAACAGGAACAGATCTTTCAACACTTAGATCCTCAAGAGAGAAATTATCTGGTGGAGGAAAACCTTCAGGTCCTCTAGCTTATTGGGAGTTTTATGATAAAGTTGCAGGAATTGTAAAATCCGGTGGAAAAACAAGAAGAGCTGCAAAAATGAATAGTTTAAAGATAAATCACCCTGATATTTATGATTTCATAGAATCTAAAAGAAAAGAAGAAGAAAAGGCCCACATCTTAATAGATAATGGGGTAAATCCTAGAGATGCATTAGATACTGTTGCTTTTCAAAATACAAATATCTCTATAAGAGTCAGTGATAAATTCATGGAGGATGTTAGAGAAGATAAAGAATGGCAGACTATTCCAGTTCATAATAAAGACATGGCTGATAAAATGCCAAAATATAAAGCAAAAGAATTATTTAAAAAAATTGCAGAAGGAACACACTTTTGTGGAGATCCAGGAATGCAATTTGATGATATTATGAATAACTGGCATACTTGCCCAAATTCTGAAAGGCAAAATGCAACCAATCCATGTAGTGAATATTCATTCATTGATGATTCTTCATGTAATCTCGCTTCACAAAATCTACTAAAATTTCTAAATAAAAGTGGAACATTTGATATTGAGGGGTTTAGTAGTGCATTAAGAACAACAGCTATTGCCCAGGATTTAGAAATTGATAATTCTAGTTATCCGACAAAAAAGATTGCAGAGAACTCTCATAAATTTAGACCTCTTGGAATGGGTTATGCTAATTTAGGTTCACTAGTCATGGCTTTAGGACTACCCTATGACTCTGGTGAATCAAGATCAATTGCTGGAGCAATAACTGCTTTACTTACAGGAAAAGTTTATGAAACTTCTACTGAGATGGCTCAAAAAATAGGGACATTTCAAGAATTTGAGAAAAACAAAAAACCTATGTTAAAAGTAATGGAGATGCATAGAAATGCATTAAAAAATATTAATAGAAAGAAAATCCCAAAGGGGCTAGAAAATATACTCGATGAAGCTAAGAAAACTTGGGATAATGTTATTGAGAAAGGAGGGAAATATGGATTTAGAAATGCTCAAGCAACTGTTCTAGCTCCTACAGGAACAATTGGATTTATGATGGATTGCGATACAAAAGGAGTTGAGCCGGAAATAGGCTTAGTTCAAACAAAACTTCTTTCAGATGGTGGAACTCTTAGATTAACTAATAATACTGTAAAACTAGCTTTAAAAAAATTAAGATACAATGATGTGGAGATAAATAATATTACCAATTACATCGATAAAAATGAGACAATTGAAGGAGCACCTAATTTAAAAGATAAACATCTCGCAGTATTTGATTGTGCAAATAAACCTAAAAATGGAAAAAGAACAATCTCTTATAGAGGCCATTTAGAGATGATGGCTGCTGTTCAACCATTTATATCAGGGGCAATATCTAAGACAGTTAATTTACCAGAAGAAGCAACAGTTGAAGAAATAGAAAATGTATATATGGATGCATGGAAATTAGGTCTTAAATCAGTTGTATTATACAGAGATGGAAGTAAGAAAATGCAACCATTAAGTTTCTCAAAAGATAAAACATTAAAACCAATAAGAAGAAAACTTCCAAAAACAAGAGGAGCAATAGTTCATAAATTTGATATTGCTGGACATGAAGGCTATTTAACAATTGGAAAATACCCTGATGGAAATCCAGGAGAGGTTTTCATAAATATGAGTAAAGAGGGAAGTACTGTTGGAGGACTTATGGATGGTATTGGTATTCTTACTTCAATAGCTCTTCAATACGGTGTTCCATTAGATACACTTAGCAGAAAATTTAGACATCAAAAATTTGAACCAAGAGGGCTAGTACATGAAGGACATCCTGATATAAAATTAGCAGATTCTGTTACAGATTATATTTTTAATTATCTTGGGAAAGAATTTTTTGATCATGAAAAAGACAGGGAGAATAATATTAAACCAGAAGTTATTGAGACAGACAAACAAGATATTAACTTGGAAGGGTTATCTGAAGAGGAGAAAGGTGGTTTTTGTGCTATATGTGGAACTCAGGCGATTAAAAAAGGTCATTGTAACGAGGTATGTCCAAAATGTGATTGGATTAACCCCAAAGGATGTGGAGAATAAAAAATGATAATCGGATTAACAGGAACTAAAGGATCTGGAAAAGGTGAGATTTCTAAAAACCTAAAAGAAAGAGGTTTTATTTATTCTTCATTATCAGATAGAGTTAGAGAAGAAGCTAAGGGAATAGGTCTAACAGACTATATTACTAAAGATTTACAAGATATTGGAGATAAATTAAGAAGAAAATATGGAAATAGTGTTTTAGCAAAAATCACTATGAAAAATTTAAGTCTGGAAGAAAGAGATCATGTAATAGATGGTATTAGAAATACGGGAGAGATAGAATATCTGAGAGAATTAGGAGATTTCATCTTAATTGCAATTGATTCTAAAAAAATATTAAGATTTAATAGGATAATTAGAAGAAATAGAAGCAGTGATATAAGAACATGGGAAGACTTCTTAGAAATAGATAAAAGAGATTTAGGTTTCGATAAAAGTAAGGGGCAAGAAGTAAAAAAATGTATAAATGAAGCTGATTATAAAATTAATAACAACGGAAATTTAAGTGAGCTATATTACAAAATAAATAAACTTCTAAGAAGGATATTAATCTAAATTAAGATGATATTATCTGCACTAAAGGTTTTAGAATTAAATAAAGAATATAATCTAATTGAAGGTTTATGTAAAAGAGAATTAGAAAACCCAGAAGGTTGCGGGATTGATCTAAGAGTTGGAAGAGTTGAAAAAATTATAGGTGATAGTTTCTTGGGCATAGATAAGGAAGGCGAAAAAAATAGATATTCTCCTAAGACTGAATTAATTGGGGATATTAAAGAAGATGGAAATAAACTAATTATTATGAAGCCCGGAGATTATTATCTTGTTCAGACAATGGAAGTAATTACATCTCCTTCTTTAAAAGTTAAATATGATGATAATTTTCCAGAGGGATATATAATGCCTTTAGTATTTCCCAGAAGTTCCTTACAAAGAGGAGCAGTTAGTTTTCATGCAACAAAAACAGATCAGGGATATTCCGGAAAACTTACTTTTGGTATAAGAAATCTTGGAGAACATAATTTCAAATTTGAACTTGGTTCAAGAATGTTTAATATTATCTTCGAACCTATAATAGGTGAGATAAAAAGAGCATATTCTGGGCAACACAATAAGGGTAGAATCACAAGTCAAGGAGAAGAAGAATTACAAACTTGAATTAATCTTTTTTTAACTTTCCAAAAGTATTATTACAAATATCCTCGAAGATAGTTGGTGTAATTTTCATAACTTCCTCTAATATCATCCCAGACATTCTTCTAATTTCCCATTCAGCTTTTTTTGCAAGTCTTAAATCAAATAAATGTCTTAGTGCTCTTGCATTAGCAAAAAAACTACAATCAGTTGCAAACTCAACAGGCATTATTTTTCTTGCATCTTGCTTGGTTGAGCCTAAATCTCTTTTTTTATTGTAATCTCCTATTGCTCTTTTAGCATGTTCTTCGTCTATTCTTAGAAGTTTTTTAACTTTATCTACATCACTAATATAATCATAGATATTATAAACAAACTTATTTCCAGAAGCTTCGACAAATCTTGTACTTCTATAGCTCCAACCAACACCTATTTTATGTCTTGTCCATTGTGCTTGCAAACTTTTTGATGTTCCATAAATATCAAAGGTAAACTCAATTGCTTGCAAAGGGGTTGTATGGCCCATATTAATTAATCTTCTAGTTAAATCCTTATCTAATTCATTATCTTTTTTAGGATCTTGACTATATTTATCAAATGATTCATAACAATGTCTTGCAGTATATGCAGGCAAGGTATCCGTTGTAACACCTTTTTTTCTTAGTTCTTCTGTTGGTTGAGTATAACCAATTATTTTAACTTCAGGTTCAACAGAGCGAAATAAATTCATATCTTGTCTTAATTGTTTCCATCTATCTGGAACTAATAAATTCAAGGTTGGTTTATCATAACTAGAATATTGATAAGAACCCATTATGAACTCCATTATAAGCTTGTTTTATTTCATTTAAAAAATCTAAATGTTTTTTAGACTCCATAACAAACACTAAATATCTATCTTTTTAAGAATTATTATACATAAATATATACAAATTAATCTCAGTGAAAACTTTTATAAATCTTATTAATTCTTAAACAAAATGGTAGATAAGGATAAAGTTACTGAATTAAGTAAATCCGGATTTGAAAGTTTTACAAAGGATGGCAATGTCTTAATTGATTTTTTTGCAGAGTGGTGCATGCCCTGTTTGATGATGGGACCTTTAATTGATGAATTAAGTGATAAATTCAAGGGGAAGATAAAATTTGCCAAGATTAATATAGATGATAATCCAGAACTTGCAAGTAAATTCAATGTTAGTTCTATTCCGAATTTTGTTTTATTTAAAAATGGAAAGAAGATTGAACAATTTGTAGGATCAATGTCAACCGAGGAATTTGAAGAGAGATTAAACAAGTTTATAAAATAACGTTGATTATTTTAATAAGTTTATTGCACTTTTTTGCTATTTTTCTGAGTTTTCCAAAAAAATAGCATGTATTTAGAAAATTAAGTTCCTCTATTTTATCAAATGAACAATTTCAAGAAATACATCAAAATACAATAAAAAATTTAAAAGAAGAAAAAGATAATTTTGACCCTGGTAAAAAGAAATTAGCAGAAGAGTATATTAAATGAAAAGATTTAATAGTCTAAAAGACAATATTCATTTATGGTTCCAAAAATTGGTTTAAAGACATGGAATATTTATTATAAAGGGAAAGATAAGATTAATTTTGATACTTTAGAAGTTATGAGTAGTGATATTAATATAGGTTTTAGTAGAAATAAATTAACTAAAGCTAAAAATTTCCTAAAAAATATTGATGTAAGTATGCATACACAAACAAAAAGACTTTTTACTTCTGCTAATCCTGATTTGATTTTGATGGAATTAAATATTCTTAAAAAGGAAATAATTGCTTGCAAGATACTTGGGATAAAAGAACTAATTGTTCATTTAAAACAAGAAAAATTAAACAAAAAAGAAGAGAAGATGTTTAAAGAAATTATAGATTTTGCTAAAAAAAGAAATGTTGAAATTATTTATGAATCAAATAATACATTTTATGGAGAAACTGCTATAAATATTTTAAAGAAATTCCCAAAATTGAAATATAATCTAGATCTAGGACATCTAAATACTGCAATTGGAAATAAGACTTTGGGATTTGAATTAGAAGAATTTATTTCATTAGTTAAAGATAGAATCATTTATCTTCATGCACATAATAATGATGGTAAGAAAGATGAGCATAAAAGTCTTGATTCTGGGACTCTTGATTGGAAGAATGTTTTAGATATGATTGATTTTAAAAAAGTTCGTAAAATTATAATTGAGGTAAAAACTTCAAAAGATATACTAAAGACAAAAACTATTCTAGAAGATTATCTTATAAAGAGGTTGGAATGAAAAAACTAAATAAAATATTTATTCTTGGAACTTCTGGTAGTGGTAAAACAACATTAGCAAAAAATCTCTCAGAAAAGATGAATATTTCCCATTATAATTTAGATGACTTTTTTTGGTATAAAAGATTTTCAAAGAAAAGAAATCCAAAAAAGAGAGATTCAATGATTTTATCTATTCTTAAAAAAAGAAAATGGATTGCTGAAGGAATTTATGGATTTTGGACAGAAAAATTTGTTAAAAAAAGTGATTTAGTTATTTGGTTAGATTATTCATTTGGAAAACTTTCATGGAGAAACATTAAACGATTCATAAAACAAAGAGAGAAAAAATCAGACGAAAATTTAAAGAATCTTATTAGAATTATAAAATATGTAAAGAATTATAGAAAAGGAGTGCATGGTGGAAGTTACAAATCTCATAAAGAAATTATTGATAAACATCAAATCAATTTAGTTATAATTAAAAATAATAAACAACTAAAAGAATTTATGAAAAGTTTGGATGAAAAGAGGTTGAAATGAAAAATAAAATCCAAAAGTACCAAATACAAGGTAAATTAAACAAAATTCTAAGAATCCTAAAAGGTAATGATTTAAAGTTCGTAAAGGAAAATCTTACAATTTTATGGGGTATAGATCGTTTTTTTATATTTAGTAAGAAATACCTTAATAAAAAAGATTTAGGAATTATAAATAAAATGGAAAAGGAAATTGATGATATTATTCATAAGAAAAAAATATCTATTGTTATGATTAAATTTGCTGTAAAATACTATAAAAACAATTTTAAAGATATTAATATTAATTGGCTTTTTATAATAAATAAAATAAATAAATTGGGTTATAATTTTGCTATTGATGATTTAAAAATATCTTCTGCTTTTGGCATGAATAATATGGTAAGAATTATTCAAAAGGGGAAGAAAAAGTTATTTATTAAAATCTCAGAAAAAAGAGTAAATTTACAAAATGAATGTTATTCTATTAAACTTATCAATAAATATAAAAAATTAAATATTCCAACAGCAGATTTACTTCTTCATGGATTAACAGATAATAGAAAATATTATGCTGTCTATAAATTTATAGAAGGAAAAAATTTAAGAGATTTAAATAGAAAAGGAAAAATTCCAACAGAAGCTGCTAAAATTTTAGCTAGAATTCATCAAATAAAACTAAAAAAAGTAGGTCTTATTTACAATGGGAAATCAGAAGATTGGTATTTCTATTTAAGGAAAAATATCTTAAGTGCATTAGAAAATTCAAAACAATATCTTTATTTATTGAAAAAAAATAAAGAAACAAACAATAAAACATATTTACGAGTAAGAAAAGAAATTCAGGAGTATTTTAGACAACATGAAAATCTTATTAGAAGTGCTCCTATACGACTTATCCATCAGGACTTTAATTTTCATAATATTTTAGTTAAAAATAATAAAATTCAAGCTATTTTAGATATGGAGTTTTCAATGGCAGGAGATCCTGCATGGGATATTAATGGTAGTGATTTAACTAAAAATCAAAAAGGTAAGGAACACAATATGAAATTCATACAAGATTATTTAAAAGAAAGAAAGAAACTTGATAAAAATTTTAATTCTAAAGATTTTTTAAAAAGATATTTAATTTATATGCCTTTGAGAAACCTATATTTAGTAGAGATTATGGTTAGATTAAATAACAAAGGTTTTGCTAAAAATTTTGTAAAATGGTTTAAAGATGGTTTTTATCACAAATTTGGTTCAAATTATAAACTCCATTTAAATTGGTTTGAAGATATGTATACTAAATTTTATGAAGAAAAATAAATAATAAAGTAATTATTCAGATAACTTTAAACTAAAAACCAAGAATTCCTTCTTATGTATATTAAAAGAAACTTGTGTATATAAACTTTCTGGTTACTACTTTAGGGTAGGTAAAGATTTATAAAGAAAAGACAAGTTATGTAATTAATGAAGAGGCAACATCCACAATATTCAAATACAGAATTTGCAAAAGATTTATGGCATTTTCTAAAAGACCATAAAAAAGAATTTGTCTTTGTAACAATCTTATTAGTAATTGGGTTTGGATTAAATTTAGTTGGACCAATAATTTTAGCAAAAATAATTGATTTTTTTGCAACACCTGGAAAACCAATTAACACATTCTACATTTATCTAGGAATACTTGCTGGAGTTGAAATTATTGCAACCCTTTTTAGACGTGGGGGAAAATATTGTTCAGGGATACTTTCAGGCAAAATACAAAAAGATGTTAAAATAGAATCATTTCAAAAATTAATTCAAAGAGATTTACTTTGGCATGATACTTCATCTACAGGCATTAAAACTCAAAAAATAATGGAAGGAGAACATGCACTTAGCAGATTAATGAGTTTCTATAAGGAAAGAGGTGTTGAAATGGTTATATCAACTATTGGAATTATTGGAATATTTGCATTCTTTAATATAAAATATTTTTTACTTGCAATTTTATTTATGACTGTTTATTTATCTGTAGAATTTAAGTTAAATAAAAAAATTGCAGAAAAGACATATCGATTCAAAATTGCAAAAGAAATTGCAACTGGTAAAGCAATTGAATTTTCTTCAAATATTCATACAATAAAATCTCTTGGACTTGAAAAATCTTCAAAAAACCAAATTGTAAACAAAGAAAATATTTTGTTAAATTCAAGAAATGAAAATCTAAGAGCACATAATATTAAATGGGTTTTAACACAAACAATATCAAGTATTTTTGTTGCAATATTTATTTTTGTTGTAGGAAGCGATATATTAAAAGGAGCATTAACTATTGGTGCAATTGTTATTTATATAACTTATTTAAGTAAATTAAGAAATGTTTTAAGTTCAATTTCTGCTTTTTCTGGAGATTTAATTGAATCAAAATATGGGCTTTTTAGAATGATGGAAATATATAAAGCAGTTCCTGAAATTAATGAAGATAATGCAAAAAATCTTAATAGTTGGGATGAAATAAATGTTAAAGATTTAAATTTCGAATATAAGAAAGAAGGAGTTTTAGATGATTTTAATTTAAATATTAAAAAAGGTGAAAAAATAGGAATTGTTGGAAAATCTGGATCTGGAAAATCAACATTTT
>Ga0208641_1000276_pt1 | contig 34285 bp, 39 predicted proteins | sample ETN02SmetaG_2_FD_185789 | JGI IMG/M metagenome (GOLD analysis project Ga0208641, IMG submission 185789) | Marine microbial and viral communities from oxygen minimum zone, Eastern Pacific Ocean - ETNP2014F10-02SV253 (SPAdes) (version 2) | ecosystem: Environmental > Aquatic > Marine > Oceanic ... | reverse complement strand
GCGATCTCATCGAATAGAATCTTCACTTTATCAGGATGCGGTACTTTCTTGAGTACCTGTCTTCGATCGTGAAGTGTACCTCTTTTGGCTTTAGTCACAAGAGGTTCTATAAACCGTCTCGCTTCTTTCGCCTTGGCGTCGGTAGTCTTTATTCGTTTATGCTCAATCAGCGCGATGGTAATATTGGCCAGAGTCGCTTTTCGATGGCTAGCAGTTCTGCCTAGTTTTCTTCCTCTTTTCTGATGTCGCACGGTTTCCTCGCTTAACTTTCGGCCTCTGCCAAATATTTATCAATATCCATGCCAAACTGCAGTTCCATATCACCCAGCTTTTCCACAAGTTCGGAAAGCGATTTACGTCCGAAGTTTTTATACTTCAGCATTTCGCCTTCTTCTTTGGACACAAGTTCACCGATTGATTTAATACCCGCTGCTTGAAGGCAATTATGACTCCGAACAGACAGTTCCATTTCATCTATACTCATTTCTAGCATTTTCCTAACCTGGATGATTTCCTCATCGATCTCGTCAGAAACCTCAAGTACTGGACCCGCTCCGGCTATCATGAATTGACTAAAATGCTCAATTAGAAGAGTTGCAGCATGATTTACCGAATCCGCTGGACTTATAGTACCATCAGTAGTCACTTCGAGTATGAGCTTCTCGAGACTATCTTTTGCTGAAGAAACTGGCTCGACATCATAGTTAACTCTGGTTACCGGATTGAAAATAGAATCAATGAAGACGGTTCCAAGCGGTACGTCAACTCGACTATGACTGTTGGCATCCACATATCCTGTACCAATACCGATCTGGAGTTCCATTGTAAAATCGGCTTTTTCATTCAGTGTAGCAATGTGATGTTTTGGATTCATAACCTTAAACTGTGGTGATATATCCAGATCTTTAGCGGTAAACTCCCCTTTTCCGGTAAAACTTAGCTCGACCTTGTCAGGATTATTGTCATTGAGTTTAAAGCGAACCTTCTTCAGATTCTGAATTACATCAGCTACATCTTCCAATACACCTTCAATCGTGGTAAACTCATGAAGGACTCCATCAATTCGGATTGATGAAATTGCAGCGCCGGGAATACTGGTCATCATTACACGTCGAATGGAATTCCCAACTGTGATTCCAAAACCTCTTTCCAGCGGTGCCAGTGTTAGATTACCATAATCCTTAGTGGAGGTTTTTTCATCAATTTGAAACTTGAACTCACTCTTTTTTGTCATTCTCGATTTCCCCTTGTAACTATTTTGAATAGAGCTCTACAACCAACTGTACGTTGAACATACTATCAAGATGTTCACGTTCAGGAATCTGTTCAAAAGACCCTGAAAGAGATCCCTTATCCAGTTTTAACCATGGAATGTCGAGATCTCCTCGAATTCTCTTTACTGAATCGTGTATTACTGTCAATTTCCTACTTTTATCTCTCACCTGAACCACATCTCCAACCTTTAAGACATATGAAGGAATGTTCACAATTTTACCATTGACAGTCAAATGTCTGTGATTTACCAGCTGTCTGGCTGAAGATCGTGTGTTTGCAAATCCCAGGCGATATACAACATTGTCCAGTCTGCATTCTAAGAGCTGAAGCAGGTTAACACCGGTTTCTCCTTGCATTTTCTCGGCTTTCTCGAAAAAGTTTCTGAACTGACGTTCTAGGAGTCCATAAGCATACTTCATTTTCTGTTTTTCGCGCAGCTGCATTGCATAGTTAGAAGGTCTGCGGCGACGACTTTGACCATGTTGTCCTGGAGGGTAATTCTTCCTTTCTAAAATCTTAGAGATTTTCTCATTACCAAAAATATTTTCACCAAATTTCCGTGCTATTTTCGCTTTAGGTCCTGTATAGCGTGCCATTTCTATTCCCCCTTATACTCTGCGTTTCTTCGGTGGACGGCAACCGTTATGAGGAATTGGAGTGACGTCTGTAATCTTGGTTATTTCAAGACCAGCTACTCCCAATGAGCGAATGGATGATTCACGGCCGGGACCGGGGCCTTTTACACGAATTTCAACAGACTTCAATCCTAAATCGAGTGCTTTACTAGCTGCTTTTTCAGCAGCTTGACCAGCAGCAAATGGGGTACTTTTTCTAGAGCCCTTGAAACCAGATGTACCTGCACTTGCCCAAGCAAATGCATTTCCGTTCATATCAGTAAAAGTTATAATTGTATTATTGAATGTCGCCTTGATATGAACAATACCTTCAGAGGGTATTGTAATCTTTTTCTTCTTGCGTTGTTTTGATCCTTTTTTTACCATGATTTAGTTACTCTTATCCTTTCTTACTTACAGATGTTTTTCGTCCTAATCCCACTGTTCTTTTTCTACCTTTTCGAGTTCGGGCATTGGTTTTAGTTCTCTGACCTCGAACAGGAAGACCTCTCCTATGGCGTAATCCACGGTAACTGCCAATATCCATTAAACGTTTAATGTTCATAGTCCGATCTGTCCTGAGCTCACCTTCTATTGACAGATTACCTACTGATTCTCGAATTGCTGTAACATGTTTTTCACTTAAGTCAGAAACTCGAATATTACCATCTACTTTTGCTTCCTCTAGTATCTTTTTTGCTGTTGTATGACCAACACCAAAAATGTATGTAAGTGCATACTCCACTTTCTTATCTCTTGGTAGATCAACACCTGCTATTCGTGCCATTGATTATCCCTGTCTTTGCTTATGCTTCGGATTACTGCAAATTACCCGAACAACCCCTTTTCTTCGGATAATTTTGCACTTTTTACATATTTTCTTTACTGAAGATCTAACTTTCATTTATTATTACCCAGTAAGGGTCCCATTGCTTAAGATTTTACCGCCTTGTTCTGTAATTACAATTGTGTGTTCAAAATGTGCTGAAGGTTTACCATCTTTCGTACAAATTGTCCAACCATTCGGCTTGGTATAAATTTCCTTTTCTCCAAGATTTATCATTGGTTCGATAGCAATACACATTCCGCTTTTAAGTTTTAATCCTCTGCCGGGTTCACCATAATTCGGAATTTGGGGGTCTTCATGCAGATTACGACCAATTCCATGCCCTACCAATTCTCTCACAACACTGTATCCTTTTTCTTCTACATAAGATTGAATTGCGTGACCGATGTCTGAAACATAATTTCCAGCTTTAGCCTGATCAATACCTATTCTGAGTGATGTTCTTGTTGCATCCACCAGATCTTGTATTTCTTTTGATACATTTCCTATCATGTAGGTTCTGGCATGATCACCAAAATATCCATTCTTCAATACGCCACAATCTATGCCGACAATATCACCATCTTTGAAAGGTGTGTCGTTAGGGATACCGTGCACAACTTCATCATTAACTGAAATGCACAATGTGGCAGGATAGCCCATGTAACCTTTGAATGCCGGCTCTGCATTTCGAGAATGAATATAATCTTCTGCAATTTTATCCAATTCTTTCCCGTTAACACCTTTTACTATTTTTTCTTCGAGAAAATCGAGAGTTTCAGCGACAATTCTGCTGCTCTCGGTAATTTTTTTTAATTCTCTTTCACTTCGAATGGCAACCATCTTAACTCCTACGCCGTCCGCGTATTTTTCCTTTCTTTAGAAAGCCATCGTAATGTCTCATAAGAAGATGAGATTCTACCTGCTGAAGTGTGTCTAAAGCAACACCTACAATGATAAGTAGACTGGTACCACCAAAGAAAGAGGCTAAACTATAGTTTACATCCATTGTTTGCATAAGAATAAATGGGAATACTGCAACAAACGCCAAGAAGAAAGAGCCGGGAAGTGTGACTCTAGTAAGAATATTATCTATGAATTCACTGGTCTTTTTCCCTGGACGGATACCAGGAATAAAACCTCCATGTTTTTTCATGTTATCTGCTACTTCTTGAGGATTAAATGCTATGGCTGTATAGAAATAGGTGAAAAAGATTATAAGAATTCCAAATACCAACCAATAAAACCAATGGTCAAAAGAGAATAGACGATTTATGCCATCAAAGAAACTACTACCGCTGAAGAATGTAGCAATAGTTGTAGGCAAAAACATGATGGATTGCGCGAAAATGATAGGCATTACACCTGCTGTATTCACCCGCATGGGAATATGTGTTGACTGTCCACCATAAACTTTCCGTCCCACTACCCGTTTTGCATACTGAACAGGGATTTTCCGAGTACCTTGTGTGATCAACACAACAAAACCTACTATCACAACCATAATCCCCATTAGTACCACTTCAGTCAAAGGTCCACGGAGATCATTTTGAATAAGATCAATTTCTGTTAGTATCATCATTGGAATTCTTGCTACGATACCGACCATTATGATGAGTGAGATACCGTTGCCAATCCCCCGTTCAGTAATCTGCTCTCCTAACCACATTATAAAGATTGTACCTGTAACCAATGAAACTACTGCAATAAAACGAAAACCACTAAATCCAGTGTGAACAACATTCATTTCCTGACCAGCAACCATTACAGGATCAATACTCTGAAGAAATACAGCAATACCATATGCTTGTAGTGCAGAAATTAGAACTGTTCCATAACGTGTAATCTGTGTAATCTTTTTCCTGCCTTCATCACCTTCTTTTTGAAGTCGCTGGAAATAAGGAACCACAACACCCATTAATTGGATTATAATAGATGCTGAGATATAAGGCATAATACCAAGAGCAAACAGAGTTGCTTTCTGGAAAGCACCTCCCGAAAAAAGGTCATAAAGTCCAAAGAGAGTATTACTGTATTGTTTGAATGCTTCGGATATAGCATCAACATTTATTCCGGGAACTGGGACATGAGCACCTAAACGAACAATAATTAACAATCCAAGCGTAAAGCCAATCCGCTTCCTTAGCTCGGGAATACTCATTATGTTTTTAAACTTCTCAAGCATCAGACTACAATTACTTTGCCTCCAGCTTTTTCAATTTTGTTTTTTGCTGTTTCTGAGAAAGAATGAGCAGATACAGTAATTCCGGAATCCAACTCTCCATTTCCTAAAACTTTCACAGGAATTAAGGTGGATTTTATTAGACCTTTCTCAGACATAAGTTCAATGTTTATATCTTTTTCATTTATATCTGCTAAACGACCAATATTCACTATTTGGAAATCCTTTTTAAAACGCAAATTACTGAATCCACGTTTGGGAAGTCGTCTTTGAAGAGGCATCTGCCCACCTTCAAACCATGCACGTCTTTTGCTCCCTGACCTTGAATGATACCCTTTATTACCTCGTCCTGCAGTTTTGCCTGTACCTGAACCCGGACCTCTACCCAAACGTTTGCGATTTTTGCGTGCACCGTCACCCGGTTTTAGATCACCCAACCTCATGATTTCTCCACTTTCAAAAGAAAACTGACAGCATTAATCATACCTTGAATTTGAGGAGTATCAGCATGCATAACTGTCTGATGCATTTTTCTTAAACCCAAAGCAGCCATTGTTCTCTTGGTTTTAGAATTATGACCAATGACGCTTTTGATCTGAGTAATTTTCAGTGATTTTGTTGTTTTGTTCGGCATATTCTATTCAAAAACCTGTTTAAGTGTTATACCTCTACGATTTGCAACAGATACCGGATCCTGTAAATTTTTTAGCGCTACTTGAGTTGCGCGCACAACATTATTGGGATTTGCAGAGCCGAAACGTTTAGTCAAAATATCTGTAATGCCTGCTTGTACCACAAGTGCCCTGACAGCTTCTCCAGCAATAACTCCTGTCCCAGGTGAAGCGGGTTTCAACATTACTTTACTTGCTCCAAATTTTCCTATAATTTTGTGAGGTATTGTCCCTTTAATAATTGGAACACGGAACAAATTCTTCTTAGCATCATCTTTAGCTTTTGTAATCGCTGCGATCACTTCATTCGCCTTGCCGTGACCTAAACCTACATGTCCATTTCCATCTCCAACCGAAACAAGTGCGTTAAATCTGAATCTTCTACCACCAGCGACCACTTTAGCCACTCTGTTGATACGTACGACTGTCTCTTCTTGCAGATCTAATTCAGTTGGGTCTATATGACTCAAAATTCCAATCCTCCTTCTCGTGCGCCATCAGCCAACGCCTTAACTCGACCGTGGTAAAGAAATCCATTTCTGTCAAAGACTATTTTCTTGATCTTGTTTTCCTTTGCTCTTTCGGCTAGGATTTTCCCGACTTGATTGCTTTTATCTATTTTCGATTTTGTACTTTTCATCTCAGGTTGAATCGAATTGTCAACCGATGACGCTGAAACAAGTACCTCACCTTTGTTATCATCGACTATTTGACCATAAATGTGCTTCAAGCTTCTGTACACTACAAGTCTTGGACGTTCAAAATGAACGAACTCACTCTTGCTACGCATCTTCCTGCGAGATCTTCTTAATTTCTTTAAATACTGTTCTTTCATGTCTGTTACTCTCCTACTCCACCGATGGTCTTACCCTTCTTAATACGAACATATTCGTCTCTATAACGAATACCTTTCCCCTTGTAAGGTTCTGGCGGACGGAAAGATCGAATTTTTGCTGCTACTTGACCAACTAACTGTTTATCAATTCCTGATACTGTAATATTATTCCTAGTTGCAGTGAGTTGAATACCATCAGGAGGTTCAAAATAAATATCATGAGAATAGCCTAATAATAGTTTAAGTCTATTATCCTCTAAATTAGCTCGATATCCAACGCCCTGAATAGTTAACTCTTTAGTAAACCCTTCTGAAACACCCTTCACGAGATTCTGAAGTATTGCCCGCGTGGTCCCATGAAGAGCGCGGTGAGTTTTACTATCTGATGGTCTGTTCACCACGATTGAACTATTCTCCTGAAGAACATCGATTTCAGGATGAATATCAAATTCTAGACTCCCTTTTTCTCCTGTAATAGTGACGTGTTTCTGATCAAATTTTATCTTGACTCCGTCAGGTATTTCAATGGGTTGTTTTCCAATTCTTGACATTTTCTATCCTACCAAACGTTGCACAAAATTTCGCCGCCTACATTCATTTTCCGGGCTACTTTATCAGAAATAACACCTTGCGAAGTTGTAAGAATAGCAATTCCCAAACCATCCAGCACTTTAGGTATATCCCCAGCTTTGGCATAGACTCTTCGGCCAGGCTTACTTACACGGCTAATTGAAGCAATAACCGGCCCACCATTAGAGTCATATTTCAGGAATGCTCGAAGACGATCTCCTTTATCATCTTTTACAATGATAAAATCTCGTATATAGTGTTCTTCCTTAAGGATAAACAATATTCTCTTTTTCAAATTCGAAAGCGGCATATCAACAAAATGATGGTTCACGCTTTGTGCATTTCTGATTCTTGTCAAGAGATCAGCTACTGGATCTGTCATTGTCACTTAAATTATCTCCTCTTAGCTTACCAACTCGCCTTTGTCACGCCCGGAATCTCACCTTTCAGTGCCATCTCTCGGAAGCAGAGGCGACATAGTCCGAATCTCCTTAAATATCCCCTTGGACGACCACAATTAGAGCACCGATGATATTTGCGAGTACTGAACTTTGGTTTACGCTTTGATTTAGCGATGAGTGATTTTTTTGCCATCAGGCCACCTCAGCTGCTTCAGTTAATTTTTCAGGTTGGGCATCAGTAATATCTGCTACATTACCATTCTTATTTTTTTCTCGCTCAAAACGGTTATCAAGCCTAAATGGAAATCCGAGATATTTTAACAACTCATAACCTTCTCGATCCGTTTCTGCAGTCGTTACAATTGCGATATCCAAACCTCTTATCTTATCAATTTTATCATAATCAATTTCTGGGAAAACAACATGCTCTTGTATCCCTAAGCTATAATTTCCTCTGCCATCAAACGACTTGGCAGATAGCCCTCTAAAGTCACGAACCCTTGGGAGTGCGATTGAAATGAGTCGCTCAAGAAATTCATACATTTTCCAGCCGCGAAGTGTTACTCGGCAACCGACTGGATCACCAACTCTGAGCTTAAAATTCGAGATAGCTTTTCTAGCTGTTGTAATAACTGCTTTTTGTCCTGTTATTATCGCTAAATCATCAGATGCTTTTTCGAGAGATCCTGATTCATTCCTTGCATCACCAATTCCAACATTTAGTGAAATTTTGTTTAAACTAGGAACCTCTAAAGCATTTTTGTAACCTAGTTCCATCATCATAGTCGGTACAATCTTATCACGATAGTATGCCTGAAAAGACGGTTGGTATTCCACTTTCTTTTTAGGAGTACTTTTTGAAACCTTAGATGCTTTTTTAGGCTCAGGCTTTTTCTTTGAAGCTGTTTTTGTTGAGCTGCTTTTTTTAGCTTTTGTTTTAGTATCTTTATCTTTCTTGATGGCAGTTGCTTTCTTAGTACTGCTTTTTTTCTTTGTGGTTTTCTTATCAGTACTTTTCTTGGCAACAGTTTTCTTTGCACTGCTTTTTTTTGCTGCAGGCTTCTTGATAGTTTTCTTCACTTCCTCTTTGGCAGCGGATTTCGTTTTGGTCTCTTTGTTTTCTTCCTTAACCACATTTACTCCTAAGAATCGATGTCTTCGCCAGTTTTCCGAGATACTCGTACTTTTCGACCAGTGTCGAGAAATCTGTACCCAACACGTGTAGGATTCCCACCGACAACAACTGCAAGATTTGAAACATGAATAGAGGCTTCCTTCTCGACAATCCCTCCTTGAGGATTTTGTTGAGTCGGACGACTGTGTCGCTTAACAAAATTCACGCTCTCTACGATAGCTCTATTCCGCTTTGGTATTACATATAGTACTTTGCCCGTCTTACCTTTGTAAGCTCCAGATAAGATCATCACATTATCGCCCTTTTTGATGTGCATACTATATAACCTCCGGCGCCATGGAAACGATTTTCATAAACCCGCCATCTCTGAGTTCTCGAGAGACAGGACCAAAAATTCGGGTTCCCTTCGGTTCAAGAGAATTGTCTAATAAGACCGCAGCGTTGTCATCAAAACGAACATATGAGCCATCGTTTCTACGAATTTCTTTCCGAGTTCTTACCACTACGGCTTTTGATATTTCGCCTTTCTTTACTAGTCCACCAGGAATCGCTTGCTTTATAGTAACCACTACAATATCACCCACACGAGCATATCGCTTTCTAGTGCCTCCAAGAATTTTGAAAGCCAGAACTTCCTTTGCTCCAGTATTGTCTGCTACTTTTAATCTTGTTTCTTGTTGGATCATAATCTTTCCTTACTTCTAAGATATCGTTACTCTGCTTTTCCTTTTTCTAATAACTCTGTAACCCGCCACCGCTTAGTTTTGCTAATCGGAGGAGAAGCGATAATATTAACCTTGTCACCTGCTCCATATTGTTCATTTTCATCATGAGCCACATATTTCTTTTTCTTTACTATATATTTTTTGTAAACAGGATGTTTAATTTTTCTTGACACTTCTACGATGACCGTCTTGGAACCAGAATTTCGAATAACTTTTCCCATTAACATCTGTTTTCTGCCTCGGTCGTTCACTTTAGTTATCCTCACTTTCTGAAGTACTTCTTAATCCCAATTCAATTCCTCGAAGTGCTGTTTTTACCTGTGCAACTTCTCTGCGTAAATGACGAATCCTTAATGGATTTTCTAACTGCTGTAGCGCCTTTTGGAACTGTAAATTTTCCAGCTCTTCCAAATTATCTAAAAGCCTTGATTCCAGTTCTTTTGCAGACATCTCTCGCAATTCTTCACGTCTCATCACAAAGCTCCAGTTTATCCTGCCTGTTCTCGGCGTTCTGCTAATTTTGTTTTGATGGGAAGTTTATATCCTGCCATCCGAAAAGCTTCCGCAGCTAATTCACGAGGTACCCCTTCAACTTCAAATAATATTCTACCAGGTTTGACTACAGCTACCCACTGATCGGGAGCTCCCTTTCCTTTACCCATCCTGACTTCTGCAGGCTTTTTAGTAATTGGCTTGTCAGGAAAAATTCTAATCCACATACGACCGTGTTTTCTAATCTTACGGATTATGGCTACACGACAAGATTCAATTTGCCGAGCCGTCACCCATCCAGACTCCAGTGCTTTTAAGCCAAAACTACCAAAAGCTACATGACTTCCTTTAGTAGCCATGCCTCTGCGCCGACCTCGATGGACTCTTCTCCACTTAACTTTTCGCGGCTCTAACATTAGGTGCTAATCTCTCCTTTATAAATCCAAACTTTTATGCCAATAATGCCATACGTTGTTTTTGCTTCAGTAATTGCAAAATCAATATCAGATCTAAGTGTATGTAAAGGAACTTTACCTTCACGAAATGTTTCAGATCTAGCGATCTCAGCACCACCTAACCGTCCAGCTACTCTGATTCTAATTCCTTCAGCACCCATTCGAATAGTCGACTGAATAGATTTCTTCACTGCTCTACGATAAGCTATTTTTCTGATGAGCTGATGTGCAATATTTTCTCCAACTAGTTTGGCATCCAATTCCGGGCGCTTAATTTCTAGAATATTAACTTGAATTTTCTGACCAGTAAGTCTCGTTAGCTCTTCCTTTAAGCGGTCAACCTCTTCCCCGCCTTTTCCAATTACGATCCCCGGGCGTGCGGTATTTATAGTTATAGTCAGATTTTTACTTGTTCTATCAATATCAACTCGCGATACACCTGCATTAGGTAGTCTTTTGCTAATATATTTTCTTACACGGATATCCTCTGCCATAAACTCCGGAAAATCCTTTGTGGCGAACCAATTAGAACTCCACGGTTTATTTATTCCCAACCTAAAACCTATTGGATGTGTTTTTTGACCCACATTAACCTCGCTTATGAATTCTCATCTGATAAAACTATCGTTAAATGACTTGATCTTTTTCTGATCCTTTTAACTCGTCCCATAGCACCTGCTCGAAATCGCCGCATAGTCGGTCCTTCATCAACAAAAGCTTCTTTTATTAGCAGATTTTCGGGATCAGTCGATTTACCTTCTTCAGTTTGCAACATATTAGCAACAGCTGAATGGATGGTACCCTCAATAACATTAGAAGCTTTTTGAGGAGAAAAATGCAATACGTTTAAAGCTTTTTCTACATTTTCTCCACGAACAAGATCAAGCATTTTCCTCACTTTTCTAGCTGACTGACGGATATATCGAGCTTTAGCAATTGATTCCATGATATTAGCTTTTCCTATCTCCGGAATGTATCCGAAATGTTCTCGTCGGAGAAAATTCACCCAAAGTATGACCAACCATATTTTCAGATATGAATACAGGAATGAATTGTCTACCATTGTGTACAGCAATTGTCTGTCCTACAAAATCGGGAGTAACAATGCATCGTCTTGACCAAGTTTTGATGACTGTCTTTTTCTTTCCTTTTTTCATGACTTTAATCTTTTTCAAGAGTTTCTCGTCTACGTAGGGTCCTTTTTTGACCGAACGTCCCATTATTTCTTCCTCCTCTTAACAATAAATTTATTAGATGATTTATTCTTTTTCCGAGTTCTGTATCCTTTTGAAGGAATTCCAGTCGGAGAGCACGGATGCCGTCCTCCGGAAGACTTTCCTTCTCCACCACCCATTGGATGATCTACAGGATTCATTGCCACTCCACGTACTTTAGGTCTACGACCTCTCCATCGATTTCTACCTGCTTTTCCAATTTGTATAGTTTCATGACTTTTATTTCCGACTTCACCAATAGTGGCAAAACAATCTTCTCTGATTAATCGTATCTCTTTCGATGGAAGCTTCAGTGTTACCATACCTGCATCCTTTGCCATGATTTGAGCACCTGTTCCAGCACTTCTCACCATTTGCCCGCCACGACCGGGTACCAATTCAATGTTGTGTACCATGTGACCCGATGGGATATTCTTCAACGGTAAACAATTGCCAATCCTGAGTGGAATATTTTCCCCAGAAATAACAGTATCTCCTACCTTTAAGCCATATGGAGACAGTATATATCTTTTTTCGCCATCAACAAAATGAAGTAGTGCTATCCTAGCAGAACGATTTGGATCATATTCGATAGAGGCTACTTTTGCTGGAATATCATATTTATCTCGTTTGAAATCGATGATTCGATACTTCCGCTTGTGCCCACCACCTCTACGTCTGGAAGTGATACGACCTTTGTTATTTCTGCCGCCTGACTTCTTTAGAGATCGAGTCAGACTTTTCTCAGGCTTAGATTTAGTAATCTCTTCAAACGTCGAGATAGTTTTACCACGCTGTCCTGGAGTCATCGGTTTTACTGTCTTAACAGGCATTAGCTTTCTGCCTCCATTCCAAACAGATCAATGGTATATCCTTCTTGCAGCGTAACGATAGCTTTCTTCCAATTGGAACGCTGACCACTTGTCCGAATGGGACGACCTCCACTACGCATAGTCATCTGCTTACTTTTTCCTTGAAAATTCATTGTGGTAACTTTCGTCACCTTTACATCAAATTTCTTTTCCACTGCGTTTTTCACTTCAATTTTGTTTGAATCGGGATTTACATGAAAAGCATATTTCCTCTCGGACTCTTCTAGGTGGCTCATTTTCTCGGTGAGCAACGGCTTCATAATTACTTTTCGTGTCTTATTCATTTTATGATACTGCCAACTGACTATTTAGCCGCTGGATCCCTTCTTTATCAAACAAAATAACCTCACAATCTAATAAATCGTAAGTAGAAGCACTCTCCGCTTGAACAACGAAAACATTAGGTAAATTCTGAGAAGAGAGTAGGACATTTTTATCCAATTCAGCAGGTAAGAACGTGATTTTTTTATCGTTTATACCAAGTTTTTCCAAAACCTCAACAAATTTTTTCGTTTTTACTTCCTCTAGCTTTACGCTGTCTATCACCATGACTGCTTTATCTGAAACTCTTTTAGAAAGAACGCTCTTCCGAGCTAATCTTCTCATTTTTTTAGGAAGCTTCTTCTCATAACTTTTTGGTTTAGGTCCGAATATTACTCCACCACCTCTCCAAATAGGTGAACTGGTGGTACCAGCACGAGCACGTCCAGTCCCTTTCTGACGCCAAGGTTTTCTACCTCCGCCCCGTACTTCGGAGCGAGTTTTTGTAGAGTGAGTACCGGTCCGTGCGTTCGTCATCTCAGCAACCATTGCCCGATGAACAGCTTCTTCATTGGGAGTTACTTTAAAAACAGAATCATCTACCTCTATTGTTGAGGTAATGTTACCACCCTGATCTAATACTGACAATTCCATCTAAACCTCTACTTAGTAATTACGACAATTCCGTTTGGAGCTCCCGGTACTGCTCCTTTAATGAAAAGATGTCCATTTTCCTCGTCAACTTTCACGATTTCTAAATTATTTATAACAGCCGTTTTATTCCCCATCTGTCCAGGCATTTTCATTCCCGGCCAAACTCTTGAAGGATCAGAAGATTGACCAATAGATCCCGGTGCACGCAGTTGATCTGACTGACCGTGAGTTTTTGGACCGCCGCTAAAACCGTGGCGTTTAACAACACCTGCAAAGCCTTTACCTTTTGAAGTACCTCGAATTGTCACACGATCGCCTTCTTTAAATAGCGCTACAGTGTATTCTTTTCCAGCAACAGGTATTCTACTCTTTTGGACTGGAAATTCCATCAAATGTCGCTTAGGTGCTGTACCGGCTTTTTTAAAATGTCCCAATTCAGGTTTTGTTGTCTTTTTTTCTAATTTATCTTCAAATCCTAACTGAACTGCTAGATAACCATCATTCTTTTCAGATTTAACTTGAGTTACCACACATGGTCCAGCTTGAACTATAGTTACAGGCAAGCTACGTCCAGCATTACTGAATATGCGGGTCATCCCTATTTTTTTTCCAATTAAACTGTTCACTTGCTATGCCTTTATTTGGATATCTACACCGGCGGAAAGATCAAGCTTCATCAATGCATCAGCAGTTTTTGGTGAAGCGTTCAGGATTTCGATTAATCTCTTGTGTACCTTGGTTTGAAACTGTTCCCTTGACTTCTTGTTTACATGCGGTGAACGGAGAACTGTGTAAATCGTTCTCTTCGTTGGCAAAGGAATTGGCCCCGAAATTATTGCTCCTGTCTGCTTCACTGTTTTCACAATCTTATCTGTGGACTTATCCAACAGTTTGTGATCATATGCTTTCAGTCTAATTTTAAGCGTCTGTCCTGCCACAATGTTCTCCTATTCCACGATACCTGTTACCACACCGGCTCCAACCGTGTGTCCACCTTCGCGAATGGCGAATCGAAGATTCTCCTCCATGGCGATATTTGTGATCAACTCTACATTTAAATTCACGTTATCACCCGGCATCACCATCTCAGTACCCTCTGGCAAGGTCACTACTCCGGTCACATCCGTCGTGCGGAAGTAAAACTGAGGACGATAACCGTTAAAAAATGGTGTGTGACGGCCTCCCTCTTCCTTCTTCAAAATGTATACTTCTGCTTTAAACTTCGTGTGAGGGGTGATACTTCCCGGTTTAGCTGCTACCATACCACGCTTCAACCACTCCTTGTCAATACCTCTCAGCAACAGACCGGCATTGTCGCCTGCTCGACCTTCGTCCAGCTCCTTACGGAACATCTCTACTCCGGTCACCACGGTCTTCTCATGCTCTCCCAGACCGACAATTTCTATCTCATCACCAACCTTCACAATGCCTCGCTCTACTCGTCCCGTACCTACTGTACCACGGCCTGTAATGGAAAATACATCCTCTACCGGCATGAGAAACGGTTTGTCTATATCTCGCTTCGGTTCCGGAATATAGCTGTCGATTGCTTCCACAAGCTCTTTAATACTAGCCGTCTTCTCTTCATCATCCGGAGCATTCAAAGCTTCCAGTGCGCTCCCCTTGATAATAGGAATATCATCACCGGGAAACTCATACTCACTCAAAAGCTCTCGAAGCTCTAATTCTACCAGCTCTATTAGCTCAGGATCGTCTACCTGGTCTGTCTTGTTCAGATAGACCACGATAGCCGGTACATTCACCTGACGAGCCAGAAGTACATGCTCTCGGGTCTGAGGCATAGGACCGTCTGCTGCACTCACCACCAATATTGCGCCGTCCATCTGGGCCGCACCGGTAATCATGTTCTTGATGTAGTCAGCGTGACCGGGACAGTCAATATGTGCATAGTGACGGTTCTCTGACTCATACTCCACATGGGCTGTCTGAATCGTAATCCCTCGCTCGCGCTCCTCTGGTGCATTGTCTATACTGTCAAATGAGCGAACTTCGCTTAATCCTCGCTTGGACAATGATAAGGTCATGGCGGCTGTTAATGTCGTCTTGCCGTGATCAACATGGCCTATTGTCCCAACATTTAAATGGGGTTTAGTGCGCTCAAACTTTGCCTTTGCCATTGCTTTTCCTCCTTAATACTATGCTACCGCTTTGCCGTGAACTTTCTCAATAATTTTTTCGCTGATTGATTTTGGAACTGTTTGATACTTTTCGAACTCCATAGAAAAGACAGCTCTTCCCTGAGTAACAGATCTAAGTGCTGTTGCGTAACCAAACATATCGCTTAACGGTACCATAGCGTTTATTACAACAGCGTCCTTCCTGTGATTTGTCCCTTGGATCTCACCACGACGGGAGGATAAATCACTCATTACATCACCAAGATATTGTTCAGGTAATACAACCTCAACCTTCATGTATGGTTCCAAAAGTGCAGGTTTAGCCCGTCTACAAGCTTCTTGAACGGCCATGGATCCAGCAATCTTAAACGCCAGTTCTGATGAGTCAACTTCATGGTAACTACCATCAATCAATTCAACACGAATATCTTCCATTGGATACCCGGCAAGAATACCGTTCCGCAAGGCTTCCAGAATCCCTCGATCAACCGAAGAAATGTAATCTTTAGGTACAGCACCACCCACAATATTGTTCTCGAAATGATACCCTTTCCCTGATTCGTTAGGGGCGACAGTAATCTTTACATGACCGTACTGTCCTCTACCTCCAGACTGTCGTACAAATTTCCCCTCAGCTTCTGAAGGTTGAGTTATGGTCTCTTTGTAAGCAACTTGAGGTTTACCAACATTCGCATGAACTTTGAATTCTCTCTTCAACCTATCTACTAGAATTTCTAAATGTAACTCACCCATTCCAGAAATGACCGTTTGACCGGTTTCATCATCTGTTTTAACCGTAAATGTAGGATCTTCATCAGACAATTTAATCAACGCTTCAGAGAGATTATCTTGATCAGCTTTACTTTCTGCTTCAATGGATACAGAAATAACTGGTTTTTGAAAATCCATTGCTTCAAGTATAATTGGAGCAGTAGGCACGCAAATTGTATGTCCTGTTTTTGTATGTTTTAATCCAACAACTGCAACAATTTCACCAGCACTCAAAGACTTCCTTTCTTCACGTTTATTGGCATGCATCATCAATATTCTGCCAATTCTCTCTTTTCGATTGTTATTCGCATTCATAACATTCGTACCAGATTTTAGTTCACCAGAGTAGACACGCAGAAATGTAAGACGACCTACATATGGATCTGTCATTATCTTAAAAGCTAGAGCACTAAAGGGATCTTCTACCGTAGGTTTACGCGCCAGTAAAATATCTGAATCTTCTGGTGTATGTCCAATCACCTCTGGTATTTCAATTGGTGACGGAATATAATCCACTACTGCATCAAGCAACCGTTGAATTCCTTTATTTTTAAATGCTGAGCCACATAAAACAGGAATAAAAGCATTTTCAATACATCCACGACGGATTGCGTTTTTTATTTCATCTGAGGTTATTTCTTCTTCAGCTAAATATTTTTCTAAGAGGTGCTCATCGAATGTGGCAGCTTCTTCAACCAAATAATGACGAGCTTTTTCTGCTTCCTCCACTAAATCATCTGGAATATCAGTATAGTCAAAATGCGCACCAAGAGTTGACTCATTGTATATAATTGCTTTCATACGAATAAGATCAATAAGCCCGGCAAATAGTTCACCTGCTCCGATAGGAAGTACGATTGGAAGAGGTTTCGACTTTAGGCGTTCTTTCATCATATCTAGAACATTATAAAAGTCTGCTCCCATTCGGTCCATTTTATTCACAAATGCTATACGCGGTACTTTATAGTGATTCGCTTGACGCCAAACTGTTTCACTCTGAGGTTCAACACCACCAACTGCACAGAATAAAACCACTGCACCATCTAATACTCTGAGAGAACGCTCGACTTCAGCTGTAAAGTCGATATGGCCAGGTGTATCAATAATATTAATCCGATGTTCATCCCAAAAAGTAGTGGTCGCAGCAGAAGTAATAGTGATTCCGCGTTCCCTCTCCTGATCCATCCAATCCATTGTAGCGGCACCTTCATGCACTTCACCCATTCTATGCACACGACCAGTATAATACAAAATACGCTCAGTTGTAGTCGTTTTGCCAGCATCTATATGAGCTAAGATGCCGATATTCCTGACATTCTCTAAAGCAGTTTGTTTCATCTTCTCCTGCCATAATGTGCAAATGCTTTGTTCGCCTCAGCCATTCTGTGAGTATCTTCTTTCTTCTTTACAGAACCACCTTCTTCGTTTGCAGCTGCTATCAATTCTGCCGCTAACCTTTGGGCCATGCTTCCTTTTCGTGATTTAGCAAATCCAATTAGCCATCTCGAAGCAAGAGCAAAAGCTCTTTGATCGTGCACTTGAATAGGGACCTGATAAGTTGCACCACCAATTCTGCGGGATTTTACTTCTATCATTGGTTTGACATTGCTCACTGCTTTTTGGAAAAGTTCAACTGGATCTGATTTAGTCTTGTTTTGTACTAAATCCATAGCACCATAGAAAATATTTTCAGCAGTGCTTTTCTTTCCTTTTAACATTAGATGATTTATAAACTTTTGCACCTGTTTATCACCATAAATGGGGTCAGGTGTTTCCTTACGTTTCTCTGGTCTTCGTCGTCTCATTTATCCAATCCTGTACTATCGGGGTTTCTTTGCGCCATATCGCGATCGACTTGTTTTTCGATCCATCACACCTGCCGTATCCATTGTCCCCCTGACAATATGATATTTTACACCTGGCAAATCTTTCACACGTCCACCTTCAATTAGCACTATTGAATGTTCCTGGAGATTATGACCTTCACCCGGTATATAAGCAATTACTTCTATACCATTCGTAAGTCTCACTTTAGCTACCTTACGAAGTGCAGAGTTTGGTTTCTTTGGAGTTGTTGTATAAACTCGAGTGCATACACCACGCATTTGTGGATTCTGTTTTAAAGCACGAGAGGTACTCTTGAGAGTAGTCCTTTTTCTACCTTTCCGAACTAGTTGATTAATTGTCGGCATTTAGTTTTCCAATCCTTTCTTGTTAAGCTGTAACTTTAGCTTCAATCGTTTTTGTGTTTTGAACACCTTCATCGGCTTCTTCATCTTCACTAATATTTTGAACCAAAACATCTCTGAATTGTTTAAAGCCAGTACCAGATGGAATCAATCGACCTAAGATAACATTTTCTTTCAATCCGCGAAGGTAATCAGTTTTACCTTCAGTAGAAGCATCAGTTAAAACTCGGGTCGTTTCTTGGAAAGATGCGGCTGAAATAAAGCTCTCAGTATTAAGTGATGCTCGCGTAATTCCCAATAATAGCGGCTTATTTGTAGCTGGTTTTGGTTTCCTGCTCTTAGCTGGAACTTTTCCTTCTTCTTTTAGACTGTCGTTGACCATCTTGAATTCATTTTTTTCTATCAGATCGTCTTCAGCAAAATCTGAATCTCCCGGATGAGTGATATATCGTGATTTTTCAATACGTAGATTTTCAACGAACAAATCAGATCTACTCACACGATCGACAGGCAGGAACTTTGTATCACCAGGATCATCTATTTCAAGTTTCTGCATCATCTGACGCACGATAACTTCGATATGTTTATCGTTTATACGGACGCCTTGAAGTCTATAAACTTCCTGAATTTCGTTTACCAAATATTTTTGAACTTGTTCTGGTCCCAAGATATTCAAAATATCTGTTGGAGATATGGCTCCTTCGCAAAGTCGATCGCCGGCACTTACTCTGTCGCCCTCATGAACGATAACATGCCGACCATAGGGAATTCTGTATTTTCGTACTTCGTCATGAGCACCTTCAACAAGAATCCCTCGAATTCCCCTTTTGGTCTCTCCAAATTTCACTTTACCATCGATTTCTGTCACGACAGCAGGTTCTTTAGGCTTACGTGCTTCAAAGAGTTCTGCTACACGTGGAAGTCCACCGGTAATATCACGTGTTTTACCGATATCCTTACCGATCTTAACAATGACATCTCCAGCAATCACTTTTTTACCATCTTCAACCATGAGGACAGCTTTGACAGGTAAAATGGTACCACCGGCTAAGACATTCTCGTCTTTGTCAAGGATTTCAATATGTGGTGACAAACGACGATTTCTTGATTCGATAGTCACAATTTGTTTCTTTCCGCCTTCTACAGCTTCTACTTGGTACGTTTCTCCTTCTATCATATCCACAAATTTGATGAAACCGCTTTGCCTGGCAAGAATGACATCTGAATAAATATCCCACGTAAATAAAAGATCTCCTCTTTCCACTTCATCTCCGTCTTTCACAGTTAAAACCGATCCATACGGGACATTATAAGTCGAAAGAATTCGCTTATTGGGATCTATTACTTCAATAGTAGAATTTCTTACCAGTACCCTTCTGATTTTTGGAGCTTTTTTACTCCCTACAGCTTCATGATCTACAACTTCACCAAATTCCATATTCTCTGAATATTTTATTTTACCTTTTCGTTTAGATGTCATTTGAGATTGTTCGATAATCCTGGAGGCTGTTCCACCAATGTGGAAAGTTCTCAACGTAAGCTGAGTTCCTGGTTCACCGATTGACTGAGCAGCAATAATTCCCACAGAGGATCCATGGGCAACTAGTTTATCAGTGCTCAGATCATAACCATAACACTTTGCACAAACACCTCGGATAGATTCACAAGTTAGAACAGAACGAATAAAAACTCTATCTACATCAAGGTCAGATATATTTTCCACCTCTTCCACACCTATCGGAGTACCAGCTTTAAGAATAACACCATCATCTCCAAAAACATCTTCCTGAAGAACTCGTCCTCGAACACGATCTTTCAATGGTTCTATAATCTCTTGGCCTTCTTTTAAATCAGATATCCAGACACCACTAATTGTACCGCAATCTTCTTCATAAATCACAACATCTTGAGCAACATCAACTAATCTGCGAGTCAGATAACCCGCATCAGCTGTCTTAAGGGCAGTATCAGCTAAACCTTTTCGAGCACCATGAGTTGAAATAAAATACTCCAATACAGTTAGACCTTCTTTGAAATTTGAAGTAATAGGAGACTCAATAATTTCTCCTTTACCTCCGGTCATGCTCTTTCTAGGCTTGGCCATAAGCCCACGCATTCCTGCCAATTGCTTTATTTGATCTTGACTGCCACGAGCACCAGAGTCAGCCATCATATAAACTGAATTAAATCCTTCTTGATCAGTTTCAAGATGTTCCATCATTTTAGTAGCTACTTCGTTTGTAACATGAGTCCAGATATCAATTACTTTGTTATATCGTTCACCTTCTGTAATTATTTGACGTTCGTGCTTTAAGTGGATGGAATTGACTTTTTTAGCATTTCGATCGATAATTTCAAACTTTTCTTCAGGAATCAAAACATCATCAATTGCAATGCTAACTCCACTCTTAGTTGCAAACTTGAATCCAAGATTCTTTAGATCATCCAAGAAAATACCAGTTCTGTGATTTCCTGCAATCAGATAAGCATCATAAATGATTTTCTCTAGTCGCTTTTTTGAGATCATTTCATTTACGTAACCTAGCTCTTCAGGTAATATCAAGTTTAATATTGCTCTACCCACAGTAGTATTTTCCTGCCAGCCATCCTTTGTTAGAACATTGATAATCGCATGAAGACCAACTGATCCATTTTCATACGCCAGTGAAACTTCATCTAAACTACTGAATAACATCCCTTCGCCTTTATCACCCTTTTTTAACTTGGTGAGGTAATAGCAACCCAATACCATGTCCTGCGAGGGCACAGTGATTGGATAACCGTGGGCAGGATGGAGTATGTTATGACTAGAAAGCATTAACATTCGAGCTTCCATTTGTGCTTCTGCTGATAAAGGAACATGCACCGCCATTTGATCACCATCAAAATCAGCATTAAATGCAGCGCAAACAAGAGGATGAATTTGGATAGCTTTACCATCCACTAACACAGGTTGAAAAGCTTGAATACCAAGACGGTGTAATGTTGGCGCCCGGTTCAGTAAAACAGGATGATCCTGAACTACATAATCCAATATCTCATAAACTTCTGGGCGTTTCTCTTCTATCATTAACTTAGCACTACGAGGAGTATTAATAATACCTCGTTCTATAAGTTCGTGAATGAGCTGCGGTTTAAATAATTCTATTGCCATATCCTTGGGAAGACCGCACTCATGAAGTTTTAAATTTGGCCCTACTACGATCACTGATCTTCCAGAATAATCTACCCGTTTCCCAAGAAGATTTTGACGGAAACGACCTTGTTTGCCACGCAGCATATCGCTAAGACTCTTCAAAGGACGACGTGTTCCGCTACTCATGGCTGTACCTCTTCTGGCGTTATCAAAAAGAGTGTCTACAGCTTCCTGCAACATTCGTTTTTCATTGCGTAATATGACATCAGGAGCTTTGATTTCCATCAGCTGCTTCAGCCGGTTATTCCTTATAATAACACGGCGGTAAAGGTCGTTTAAATCGCTTGCTGCAAAACGACCTCCTTCCAAAGGAACAAGTGGTCGGAGCTCAGGTGGTATTACTGGTAGAACAGTAACTACCATCCATTCAGGTCGATTTAATCGTTTACGATCTGGAGAAGGATAGAATGCATTAACTACCCTAAGCCTTTTCAATGCATCAGAACGTTTCTGCTTAGATTTTGAGGTTTTAATAGTATTTAGCAAATCCTTAATTGTTGTGGAAATATCTAGATTCTTGAGAGCATCACGAAGTGCTACTCCACCCATTGCTGCGTAAAAGTAGTTTTCTTCATCCAGATCTTCATCTGAAACTGCCCGTTTGCCAAACTCCACTTCCAATGCTTGATATTCAGCTTCTTCAATGAGGTCAAGCGGTTTTTTATCAGAAGCTCCAGGATTAATGACCATATATGATTCGTGGTATATAACTCTTTCAAGAGCCCTCGTCGGAATTCCAAGTAAGTGACTAAGCTTACCTGGTACAGATCGTAAATACCAAATGTGTACCACTGGAACAGCTAGAGTAATATGTCCACTTCTCTCTCGACGAACTCGCTTACGCGTAACTTCTACACCACAACGATCACATATAATACTTCTATAGCGAATTCCTTTATACTTACCACAATGACACTCATAATCTTTAACAGGACCAAATATCTTTTCACAAAAAAGACCATCTTTTTCAGGTTTATAGGATCGATAGTTTATAGTCTCAGGCTTCAGAACTTCTCCAAAAGATCTCCTTAATATTTCTTCCGGAGAAGAAAGACCGATTGAAACTGAAGTAAATTCTTGGGGTTGATCAATTATTCGCGGTTTTATGTAAACCAATGGATTACCTCCGATTATTAATGCAACTGAACGTCAACACCGAGTCCTTGCAATTCCTTAACAAGAACATTAAATGATTCAGGAATTCCAAACTTAGGAATGTTATCACCTCTAACAAGACTGTTGTAAACCTTTGATCGGCCTTCTACATCATCAGATTTTCCAGTCAAGATTTCTTGCAGTGAATAAGCAGCTCCATAAGCTTCTAAAGCCCAAACTTCCATCTCTCCAAATCTCTGCCCTCCAAACTGGGCTTTTCCTCCAAGCGGCTGTTGAGTTATGAGGGAGTAAGGACCAGTTGAACGGGCATGCATCTTATCATCAACCATATGATTTAGTTTCATCATATAGATATAGCCTGTGGTAACTGGTTGATCAAATCTTTCACCGGTAATCCCATCAATTAAAACAGTCTTACCACTTCTTGGTAAATTTGCTTTCTGAAGTTCTTCGATCACTTGTTCTGGTGATGCACCATCAAAAGCAGGTGTATCATAACTTTTACCAAGTTCATACCCAGCCCATCCGAGCATAGTTTCATAAAGCTGACCAAGATTCATTCGTGATGGCACACCAAGAGGGTTAAGGATTATGTCAACCGGAATACCATCTTCAGTAAAAGGCATATCTTCTTCTGGAACAACCACAGCAACCACGCCTTTATTACCATGTCTACCGGCCATTTTATCGCCCATCTGTACCTTACGTTTATTAGCTATATAGACTTTAGCCAGTTTCGATACACCTGGTTGCAACTCATCGCCAACTTGTAGCTTGTAGATTTCTCGTTCAAGTTTATCCTCTACCTTTTTCCATTCACGACGGAACGAGTTCCAAACCTGCTGGATCTGTATCCAGACTGATCTGTCTTGAACCCACGGATTATCTCTGGAAATCTGCTCTAAATCAATACCCGCCAGACGTTTGGAGGTTAGTTTAGTTGAAGCTTTAATAATTGTTTTTCCTGTGCTTATATCGCGTAAACCTGCACCTATCTGATCTGTCATAAGCTGAATTAATCGCTCATCACGCTTTTTCTTTATCTGCCTTTTAGTAACAGAAGTCTCTTTCTGCATTTCGCGGATTAATTTTTTCTCCAAAGCACGCGTGGATTTAGTTTTTCGCTCAAAAACCTGCGTCTTAATCACAACTCCTTTTGTACCTGGCTCAGCCCTTTTGGAAGCATCTTTAACATCACCAGCTTTTTCACCGAAAATAGCTCTAAGAAGTTTCTCCTCAGGCGTAGGATCTGTCTCCCCTTTAGGTGTTACCTTCCCGATTAAGATGTCACCAGCAAATACTTCTGATCCTAAGCGAATTATGCCATTTTCATCCAGATTGCGGGTAGCCTCTTCACTTACGTTTGGAATCTCACGAGTCAATTCTTCTTCACCTCGTTTTGTATCCCGAACTTCAAGTTCAACTTCGGTAATGTGAACTGAAGTAAATGTATCTTCCTTTACGAACCGCTCACTGATTACGATGGCATCTTCAAAGTTATATCCTCGCCAAGGCATAAAGGCTACCAGGACATTTCTTCCTAAGGCTAATTCGCCATTTGACATAGATGGCCCATCAGCTAGAAGGTCACCACGTTTAACACTCATCCCTTCAGACACAACAGGATGTTGATTCATGCAAGTGTTCTGATTAGTTCTAGAATATTTAACTAGAGGTATTCGTACAGTGTTATCTTCACGAGTAATCGTGATATCATCAGGTATTTCTTCTGTTTTGATAACTATCTCGTCAGCGTCTACAGATTTCACAACACCTTTTACTGGCGAAAATACCCCCCTTCGAGAATCTCTTGCTGCAATACCTTCCATTCCAGTACCAACGATCGGAGCCTGAGGATTGATTAACGGAACCGATTGTCTTTGCATGTTAGAACCCATTAATGCACGATTGGCGTCATCATGCTCTAAAAAGGGAATTAAAGTAGCTGCAACACTCAATATTTGATGAGGAGCCACATCCATGTATTGTACTTTATCAGGTTCAACGATGGGGAAATCGCCCCGAATTCTGGCGCGAATATGTTCTTCTGAAATTCGACCCTTTTGATCCATTGATGTATTTGCTTGGGCAATCATTGAACGGTCTTCATCTTCAGCAGAAAGATACTCTATCTTTTTTGATACGAATGCTCCTGATCCCTTCTTAGTATTTACAACACGATAAGGTGCTTCTATAAATCCCAAATCATTTACTTTTGCATGTGTTGCAAGAGAAGATATCAAACCAATATTTGGTCCTTCTGGAGTTTCGATAGGACAGAGTCTACCATAATGAGTATAATGTACATCTCTTACTTCAAATCCTGCTCTTTCCCGCGTCATCCCACCTGGGCCTAGAGCTGAAACTCGCCGTTTATGAGTAATTTCTGCAAGTGGATTGGTTTGATCCATAAACTGACTTAATTGGCTTGTTCCAAAGAAGGAATTAATTACAGTTGTCACAACACGTGAATTAATAAGATCTTGTGGAGTTAAACTTTCAGCTTCTCTGAGATTCATTCTTTCGCGAACGGTTCTTGTCATTCGATTCAGAGCGATGGAAAATTGATTTGTCAGTTGTTCACCAACAGTCTTCATCCGTCGATTACCTAAATGGTCAATATCATCAGAGCCTCGATTCCCTTTCCTCATTTCTATAAGGAATTCAATCACTTTGATCATATCATCTGTGGTTAAAACGGTGTGATCTAGAGGTACATCAAGATCAAATTGTTTGTTTAATCTGTAGCGGCCAACTTTTCCAAGATCATATCTTTTTGGACTGAAAAACATTCTCTCGATAAATTTTTGAGCGGTCTCCAGATTCGGTGGCTCACCTGAACGTATATGCTGATACATCAAATTCAAAGATTCTTCTGTGTTTCTTGTAGGATCTTTTTTGATGGTATTCAAAAGAAGCTCAGCAGACAGATTTTCATCAGCATCAACTAACTCTAAAGATTTAATACCTGCTTTCTTGATTTGTTCAAAAATATCTTCGGTCACTTCTTTTCCACTGTCACAAATAATCTCACCTGTATCCATATCGACAACATCATCTACCAGATATTTGCCTAATATCTTTTTCTTGGACCTTTGATCAAACTTTACTTTTTTGATTAAACCAAAAGCAGTAAAAATATCCGAGTTAGAAGAAAAACCGAGGGATCTTAGTAAAGAAGTTACTGGGAATTTCTTTCTACGGTCGATAATAACAAAAATACAATCGTTAATATCTGTAGTAAAATCAATCCAAGAGCCTCTAAATGGAATTACACGTGCCTGATAGAGCCTCGTCCCGTTGGGATGAATGTGCTCATCAAAAAAGACACCAGGAGAACGCTGCAACTGACTAACAATTACTCTCTCCGCTCCGTTTATAATGAAAGTCCCTCTGTTAGTCATAAATGGTACATTGCCAAAATAGACATCTTGGTCAATACTATGTGCATATTTCGATCTGTCAAACTCATCGGTTATATGAAGTGTTAATTTCACTTTTAGAGGCACAGAAAATGTCACTCCTCGATCAAGACATTCAGTTGGACTGTATTTAGGTTTCCCATAATAGTAACTCTTGTACTCAAGGATGTAGTTACGGTGAGTATCCTCTAATGGAAATGCATTCAGAAATACTTCTTCCAAACCAAATGCTTCCCTCTTTGAAACCGGTACATTTAGTTGCATAAAGTGCTTAAATGATCTTAACTGCACATCTAGAAGATCAGGCATTTCCTGAATTGATTGAATTTGCGAAAATGAGTGTCTTTTTTCTATTTTACTCGCTATTGGAGACAATATATTCTCCTCCTACACCGTTTTATTACTTTCCATTTTGATTGCGATGTTCATCATCGCAATTATTCGGGTAATTCGTTTATTTAAGTTCAACTGAAGCACCAACTTCTTCGAGTTGTTTCTGCATATCTTCAGCTTCCTCTTTACTCACACCTTCACGAACAGCTTTAGGCGCACTTTCGACAAGATCCTTAGCTTCCTTGAGCCCGAGATCTGTCATACTTCTTACAACCTTGATCACTTGGATTTTTTTATCGCCAGCTGCTGACAATACTACATCGAATGAATCTTTCTCTTCTGCAGCAGCCTCACCACCAGCGACTGGTCCAGCAGCAACCGCTACGGGTGCCGCGGCAGTTACACCAAACTTGTCTTCAATCTCACTGATTAATTCAGAGATTTCCAGCATGTTGGCATTCTCCAGATAATCAAGAACGTCTGTACGTTTAACTTCGGCCATTGTTGTTTCCTCCTAAGTCTCTAGGACTGTTTAGTTTCTTTAAGATTATTGAGCACATTAAGAACATTGCTCATTGAATTTTTCAAAGCAAATACGACTTTTGTCATTGGCGAAGAAAGATCTGCCACTAGCCTAGTAAATAATTGTTCTTGTGAAGGAAGGTTAGCTATCTTTGTAAATGACTCACTATCCATAATTTTTCCTTCAAAAATAAATCCTTTAACCTCAGGTAAACTGCGCTTTCTAGTGAAGTCCTTTATAATCCTTGCTGGTGAGGTTGGATCATCATAAGTAATAGCGACAGCAGTAGGACCTGATAACATTTCATCGATATTTTCAAGTTCAGCATTCTTGGCAGAAATTCTTGCCAAAGTATTTTTAACTACTTTGTACTCAACTCCATTTTCGAAGAATTTTTTACGAAGTTCAGTAACTTCTTCAACAGATAATCCGAGATAATCGGTTACATAGATACTGGAAGCTTTTTTGAACTTTTCAGTCAAACTTTCTACTGCATTTATGTTATGTTGATTTGGCATAATTCTATATTAAAGGTGATTTGTCTACTTTAACCCCAGGTCCCATAGTCGATGAAACAGTTATTTTTTTCAAATAAACACCTTTCACTGAAGTAGGTTTTTCCCTCATCAAAACTGAAATAACTGTTTTAAGATTGTCAGTTAAGTGACCAACTTCAAGAGAACTTTTCCCAATCGCGACGTGAATAATTCCATATTTATCTACTCTCAACTCTACTCGTCCAGCTTTGATTTCCTTGACTGCTTTAATTACATCTTTGGTAACAGTGCCGCTTTTAGGGTTAGGCATTAAACCTTTTGGTCCAAGTATCTTTCCTAGTTTTCCTAGTTTTGGCATCATTTCTGGTGAAGCAACTATCACGTCAATCTCGTCCCATCCACTTTCCAGCTTCTTTATGTACTCATCACTGCCAGCGAAATCTGCCCCAGCGTCAATAGCGTCATTTAAACTTGAGGAATCTGTTAAGACGAGTACACTTACTACCCTACCGGTTCCATGAGGTAATGATGTAGTAACACGAATATTCTGGTCTGCACGCTTTGGATCAACACCAAGATTCACAGTCGCTTCTACAGTCTCATCAAATTTGGCTTTTGAATTTGCTTTAACCAACTCGAGAGCTTCTTCGGGCAAATACTCAATTGCTCTATCAAATTTATTTAGGCTTTCGATATATTTTTTTCCATGTTTCATTACTTATCCTTCTACAATAATGCCCATGCTTTCTGCTGTCCCCTTAATGATGTTCATGGCAGCTTCGACTGTATTCGCATTCAAATCAGGCATTTTAGTCTCAGCAATTTTCCTCACATCATCCTCAGAAACTGTCGCAACTTTTTCTTTATTAGGCTCTCCAGACCCTTTGTCAATATTTGCTGCTTTCTTTAAAAGGACTGCAGCTGGAGGAGTTTTGGTGATAAACGTAAACGAACGATTTTCATAGACTGAAATAACTACCGGAATTACCGTACCCATCTGTTCTTTAGTTTTTTCGTTAAATGCCTTACAGAAATCCATTATGTTTACACCATGTTGCCCTAAAGCTGGACCAACAGGTGGTGCAGGGTTTGCCTGTCCACCCTTAATTTGAAGCTTAATAGTTGTCATTACTTTTTTAGCCATTTTCTTACCTATTTCTCGTGTTCAACTTGCAAATATTCAAGCTCCACGGGTGTTGATCTTCCAAAAATAGAAATAAGTACTGTAACTTTTTGTTTTTCAGCATTTACTTCCTGCACTAAACCGCTAAAATCTACGAATGGACCATCTACAATCTTTACAGGCTCACCTTTGTGAAAACGAGTTCCAACAACTTCACGTCCATCCATACTCTCTACTTCACCTAAAATTCTTTTAACCTCAACCTCTTTCAGAGCTTCGGGTTGATTATTGGGACCTACAAAACTGACAATCCCAGAAATGGTTTCCACAAAATGTCGAGTTTCTTTATTCATATCCATTTTCACAAGTACATAACCAGGAAAGAAAACTTTATTTTTTACTACTTTTTTTCCACCTCTCATTTCTACTACGTTTTCTGAAGGGACGAGAACTTCTTCTATTTTGTCAGCTATAGCACCTTCTTCTGCTTCAAGAAGAAGTGAATCCCTCACTTTCTTTTCACGACCAGATAGCACTCTAAGTGAATACCAATCCATAAATCACAATACTATCTGCATAACAAAATTCAATATTTGATCAACTATGAAAAGAAATACTCCTAGAAGAAAAGCTAATCCTAAAACCACATATGTAGAACCTTTCAATTCATCCCAAGTCGGCCATGATACTTTGCTCATCTCAAATTGAACACCTTCAAAAAAACCATGTATTTTCTTAATCATTTTTAATTGCTATCTCAATTACTTGCAGGAGCGGCAGGAATTGAACCCGCAACCGCCGGTTTTGGAGACCGGTGCTCTACCAATTGAGCTACGCTCCTAATTCCACTTACGGCAGGCAGGTAGACCAATGTTCTACCAATTGAGCTATTCACCTAATTTCTCCCACATTTTTTACTTTAAAACTACTTAGTCTCCTTGTGAAGTGTATGACTGCGACACCACCGACAGTATTTTTTGTGCTCAACTCGATCTGGATGCTCTCGTTTATTCTTCGTAGTGGAATAATTTCTACGATGACATTGAGGACATTCTAGAGTCACTAGATCTCGTTTGCTATTACCCCCCACAATGTTCTCCTATTCCACGATACCTGTTACCACACCGGCTCCAACCGTGTGTCCACCTTCGCGAATGGCGAATCGAAGATTCTCCTCCATGGCGATATTTGTGATCAACTCTACATTTAAATTCACGTTATCACCCGGCATCACCATCTCAGTACCCTCTGGCAAGGTCACTACTCCGGTCACATCCGTCGTGCGGAAGTAAAACTGAGGACGATAACCGTTAAAAAATGGTGTGTGACGGCCTCCCTCTTCCTTCTTCAAAATGTATACTTCTGCTTTAAACTTCGTGTGAGGGGTGATACTTCCCGGTTTAGCTGCTACCATACCACGCTTCAACCACTCCTTGTCAATACCTCTCAGCAACAGACCGGCATTGTCGCCTGCTCGACCTTCGTCCAGCTCCTTACGGAACATCTCTACTCCGGTCACCACGGTCTTCTCATGCTCTCCCAGACCGACAATTTCTATCTCATCACCAACCTTCACAATGCCTCGCTCTACTCGTCCCGTACCTACTGTACCACGGCCTGTAATGGAAAATACATCCTCTACCGGCATGAGAAACGGTTTGTCTATATCTCGCTTCGGTTCCGGAATATAGCTGTCGATTGCTTCCACAAGCTCTTTAATACTAGCCGTCTTCTCTTCATCATCCGGAGCATTCAAAGCTTCCAGTGCGCTCCCCTTGATAATAGGAATATCATCACCGGGAAACTCATACTCACTCAAAAGCTCTCGAAGCTCTAATTCTACCAGCTCTATTAGCTCAGGATCGTCTACCTGGTCTGTCTTGTTCAGATAGACCACGATAGCCGGTACATTCACCTGACGAGCCAGAAGTACATGCTCTCGGGTCTGAGGCATAGGACCGTCTGCTGCACTCACCACCAATATTGCGCCGTCCATCTGGGCCGCACCGGTAATCATGTTCTTGATGTAGTCAGCGTGACCGGGACAGTCAATATGTGCATAGTGACGGTTCTCTGACTCATACTCCACATGGGCTGTCTGAATCGTAATCCCTCGCTCGCGCTCCTCTGGTGCATTGTCTATACTGTCAAATGAGCGAACTTCGCTTAATCCTCGCTTGGACAATGATAAGGTCATGGCGGCTGTTAATGTCGTCTTGCCGTGATCAACATGGCCTATTGTCCCAACATTTAAATGGGGTTTAGTGCGCTCAAACTTTGCCTTTGCCATTGCTTTTCCTCCTTCAGTTGAGAGAAAATGAGCCTACGACCGGGCTTGAACCGGTGACCTCGTCCTTACCAAGGACGTGCTCTACCGACTGAGCTACGTAGGCACAAGTTCTTTCGTGCCTAGAGCGGCGGACGAGGCTCGAACTCGCGACCCTCAGCTTGGAAGGCTGATGCTCTACCAACTGAGCTACCACCGCATTTTTTCGGGCTGCATCTCTCATAACATTTGTACTGATTAAATCTGTGGGGAGAGATGGATTTGAACCACCGTAGGCTTCCGCCGCCAGATTTACAGTCTGGTGCAATTGACCACTCTGCCATCTCCCCATATTGTAAGCTATGTACATATAACATTCTCTGTCGTTTAGATTTAACATGGATGTAATAACTTCTTCTGGTTGTATTAGCAGTAGAATTGCACCTAATTATAATATCGAACAATATTCAATAATCGGAAATTCACTGAGCCACCGGAGGGTTTCGAACCCCCGACCTGCTGATTACAAATCAGCTGCTCTACCAGCTGAGCTACGGTGGCATGTCGGGAACTCAAGTTAAAAAGTCCAAATTCATCCCGATATACTTCCCCCGGATGGCACACACTTAGATCTTTGATCTGTTGACAGAATCGCATAGCCTTGAAAATTATTGAAAATAAATCAATATGTCAACGATTTTATAGAGGGTATTAGAAAATATTTAGTGGGGTAAAAAATTGTAAAAAAAATAACTGCTTATAAAACTCAAATCGAAACGGTAATCGTACCATCTGGTGTGTCTTCCAAGAGAATTCCCTTTTTCTTAAAATAGTCCCTAATTTCGTCGGCACGAGACCAGTTTTGTTCTCTGCGAGCTGTTTCTCTCTCCTTAATTAGCTCCAAGTCTTCCTCGGAAAGCTCAATTTCTTCATCCTCAATAACTCCAAGTACACTGTCAATTTTCCTTAGAAAAGAGAGAGCTTCAGACGCTTCGAATGCTGACAATCCTTCATTATCCAGCCGGCGATTCAATTCCCTTGCCCAGTCAAAAATCACAGCCAAACCGGCAGATATATTGAGATTATCGTTCATTGCTTCCCTAAAATCGCCTATAGGTCCTTGATCTGAGACATTATCAACATCTACTGCACTTTTTTCGAGCTTCCGTTTCAATTCCCGTAATCGCTCTACTGCTGAAGCTGCTGCTCTTAAGCCTTCAAACGTCAAGTTAACTTTTTGCTTGTAGTGTGTAGAAAGAAGCAAATATCTAATCTCTGTTGACGAATACCCTTTATTTAAAAGATCACGCAAAGTATAAAAGTTCTCAGCTGATTTGCTCATCTTAGCACCATCAATCACAAGGTGTTCGTTATGCAGCCAATACTTAGCAAAAGTGAGGCCTGTGGCACATACACATTGAGCAACTTCATTTTCATGATGTGGAAACATAAGATCAATCCCGCCTGTATGTATATCGAAGGTCTCACCCAAATAGTGCATTGACATTGCTGAGCATTCAATATGCCAACCGGGACGGCCACGTCCCCAAGGCGAATCCCAAGCAATGTCTCCGTCTTCTTCTTTCCACGCTTTCCATAAAGCAAAATCGTGGATACTCCCTTTATCGTATTCATCATTAGAAACACGCTCAGTCTGAGCCAATCCTTCCCGATCAATTTTAGACAGTCTACCATAGTCAGGATATTTATCAAGTCTAAAATAAATGGATCCATCCTTCGATTGATAAGCGTAATCCTTTGTAATAAGCTGAGCGATGAGCGATTGCATTTCTTCAATGTGATCCGTCGCTTTTGGATACTTAGAAGCAGGCTCGATATTTAAACTTTCCATATCATTAAAAAAAGCATCAGTAAATTCTCTAGTGAGATCTTCTCGACTCCGATTTTCTTCTGAACATCGCTGAATTATCTTATCATCCACATCAGTGATGTTCATGACGTGGTTCACTTCAAAACCTAAGAACTTGAGGTAGCGCTTCAGCAAATCCATGAAAACGAACGTTCGGAAATTCCCGATATGAGCATAGGTATAAACCGTAGGTCCGCAACTGTACATAGTTACTTCATTGCCATCCGATGGCTCAAATTCCTCTAAATTACGAGATAATGTGTTGTAAAGTCTGAGTGGCATTATACTTTTGCCTTAACCAACCAGTTAGAATCAATCATAACAGAAATAGCTTGATTTATACCATCAATTTTCAAAATAAATCGAGATTCATTGCGTTTAGTTGAAATAATACCTCTAATTCCCTGAAGAGGACCATAACTGATTTCTACTTCCTCGCCAATTTCGAAATAATCGTCATTTTCAGGAATGAATCCTCCTTCTAGAATTTGTCGGATCGCTTCAATTTGTTCATCCTGAACAATCCCATAGGTACCTTTAAATCGAACAATATGATGAACTCCATAAGTTTGTACTACATATAACGTTTCCTTTAGGGGAATACGAACGAAAAGATAGCTTTTGAAAAGAGGCATCCAGACCTTCTTTTTCCTATCTTTCCACTGACGAGTTTTTTTCACAAGAGGAAGATACGATTCAATCCCTTTTTCCTGCAGCTTTTCATCTGCAATTTTCTCATGCCTCGGTTTTGTATAAACAGCCAGCCAATAGAGCTTTTCTTGATCGTCAGTCATTGATTCCCAACTCCACTATCTTCCCAATTAAGTCATTAAATGATAATCCAACAGCTTTAGCCGCTTTAGGCACTAGACTTGTACCGGTCATTCCAGGAAGAGTATTCACTTCGAGAAAAAAATAATTGTCATCTGAGTCTAGTAAAAAATCAACTCGAGCGTAATGTCTGCAACCCATTAACCTATAGATCTGGACAGATACTTTTTGAATTTCTTCTGTTAACTTTTGAGGCAATTCAGCGGGGCACGTATAATCGGACATACCTGGTGTGTACTTGCAAGTATAATCATACAAGTTATGAGAAGGATTAATCTCTACAATTGGTAACGCTTCTTCATTCAAAATACCAACTGTTATTTCCCTTCCTTTGATATATTCTTCAACTAACAGTCTTGAATCAAACTGTGTTGCTAACGTAATGGCTTCATCTAATTCACTGGACTCTTCAACAATTGTAAGACCCATCGTGCTGCCTCCACCATTCGGTTTGACAACAACAGGATATGAAAATTTGCTTACGCTCAAATCTACAGATTCATCTTCAGCTAAATTCAAATGAAGCCATAAAGGAGTTAATATGTCCTTTTTCTTTACGAAAGATTTGGCGAGATGCTTATCCATTGCCAGAGCACTTGAATCCGGCCCGGAACCGGTATAACAGATGCTCTCATCTTCAAACAATTGCGGAATGGTGCCGTCTTCTCCTTCTCCCCCGTGAAGAGCGTTAAATACTAAATCAGCTTGCTTGAGTACATGAATTACATCTGAAATATCATTCTCATATGGGCAAGCTATAACACTGTGACCAAGTTCAATGAGAGCATTGTTTACAGCTTTTCCTGTAACAAGTGAAACATCAATTTC
>Ga0208641_1000266_pt1 | contig 35232 bp, 29 predicted proteins | sample ETN02SmetaG_2_FD_185789 | JGI IMG/M metagenome (GOLD analysis project Ga0208641, IMG submission 185789) | Marine microbial and viral communities from oxygen minimum zone, Eastern Pacific Ocean - ETNP2014F10-02SV253 (SPAdes) (version 2) | ecosystem: Environmental > Aquatic > Marine > Oceanic ... | reverse complement strand
CTGGTGGACCATGAAAATTCACGACCTCGGGTATAAACTTCCTTAAACCCATAGTCGAATTTGCTTCATAGGGTGAGGTAATAAAGCCTCTGGTAACCCCAGTGAATTGATTGACAAACAAAGGGTTTTTTCTATGGGTTATGGTTTTGATGTTCATGTAAAATTGTTCCTCATGAGGGAGCCCCATATAGCCATACATTTCACCGAAGGGGCCTTCTACTTCCATGTCATCAAGCGGTATTTCACCTTCGATGATCATTTCGACATTTGCAGGAACTCTAATTTCACTGTCTTCGCATTTCACAACCTCAATTGGACTGCCTTTGAATCCACCGGCAAACTCGAGTTCATCTTGACCAGTTCTGGCAGTCTTCGAGCTACTCATAGCAAATACGATAGGATCTGTGCCTAGAACCACTGCAGCTTGAGCTACTTTTTCTCCTTTTTCCTTCATACCCATTAGGAATTTCCACCCATCTTGTCCTTTTTCTGGATTAATTCCTATTTTTCTTGGGCCTTTAATTTGCATCCTATAGGTACCTACATTTCTCCCTTGCTCGGGATCAATAGTGACTAGGTTTCCGGTGTTGATGAAGCGTCCATTGTCCCCTGGATTGCTTTTTAGAAAAGGAAAGTCCAACACATTGATTTCATCTCCTCTGAGAATAATTTCTTTACTGGGGGTATCTTCTTTTGCAATTTCAATGGGTTGGATGAGTTTTATTTCACCCATCGACATGACTTGATTAAGGGCTTTTTTGAAATTGTCAAACTGGTTGTCATTGATCTCATTAATGCTGACCCCCACTGCCATAGCTTCATGACCGGCTGAACCATATTGGTTTACTATAACCGGACCTTCCATCCAGTTTCCGTCAACTTTAACCTTTTCAATGATCAATGTAGGCGCACCTAGCCAGCCATATTTATCAATGAGTTTGTACATCAGACCAGTAATCTCATATGAGTCCTGGTCCATTTTTTTAATTCTCAGTACATTACCGTTGGCCTCAATGGCAGCCATGTATTCTCTTAATGAATCATAAGGCCCTGTAGTTCCATCGTTGACATGAATACTGCTAGGATTTCCCTGGCTGGTTGAAGGTTCTTTATTGAGACCTTGATTTTCTAACACAGCACTTGCATCTGAACTGGTTTTCAATTCTGAATCCATATCATCCTTTTTTATTGTCTTGTGTTAAGTTTTCTGACATCTTTGATCTTGGTGGTGATCTTATTTGGTTTTATTGTATAGTTGTGAGATCAAATAGAAAAGACCCCAGTCGACATGTCTTCCAGGGCCTTTATTTTATTGGAATACAGACTTACCAGCTCTTGGTAAATCGAACCCCTATTTCTCTAGGACGATTGGTATATTGTCTAGCTCCGCCAAAGTAAAAGTCGAAATACCAATCATTGACTGCAATGTCTGCTCTCGTGTCAGTTAGATTGTTAACAAAGAAGTCTAACTGCCAATCATCACCCAGGATTCCATATTTCATGTCAACGATTGTGTAGGAATCTTGATCATATGACCAACCTGGCTGAACAGCACTTACACTGTCTCCTGTGTAACTGACAGATCCCCTAAAGAAAGCTTCATTGGCTCCAAATATACTGACTGGCATGGTCTTCTCAATCCATAAATTGGATTTGAACTCTGGAGTTTGTGGCAATCTTGATCCTTTAGGAGCGTCTACAGAGCCATCTGGGTTTGTAAGGTCAGTGGCTGTTTCCGCTTTTACAAATTGTGCATTAACTCCTACCTCAGTAGAATCATTGGCTAGGGCCAGCACTTCCAGGATCACTCCATCAGAGGTTGCATCACCTAAGTTGGTCACCACTTTTTGCCAAGGTTCACCACACATTGGTGCTGGGGGTGATGTCGGCCAGGAACATGGTATGTTACTTGGGTCGACCAGTTCAATTTGATAATCTGTCCAATCCATACTGAAATAGGTAATATTTAAACGAAATCTTCCGTCCATCAGTGTGGATTTCAGACCTACTTCTATATTTTCCAAAAAGTCAGGCTCGTAGGTATCTTTTCCTTGATTATAGAATGGATTGTCTGCACGACCACGGTTCACTCCTCCGGGTCGATAACCCTCAGAATACAGCCCGTAGAACATCAGATCATCGCTGTGATTGTATTTGATTGATACTTTAGGAACAAAGTCACTGTTAGAGGGATTATCCCGTTTGTTTTTAGGCAGGTATCCATCAGCAGTCAATGCTCCACCTGGATTTTCTACCCAATAGGTTTTATCTGCTTCACGGTCAAACCAGCGTCCACCAGCAGTCAGTTCCCAGTTGTCATTAAAGCGATAGTTCACCTCTCCGAAGACAGCCATGGTTTCCCAGGTCGTCCGATCATACGATGACCACCATGCATCTGTGGGTGCTACTGGAAGTCTATCTGGAAGAGCGTAGGCAATATATGCAACCCTGTTAGCAAAGCCTTGGGAGTTTCTGTAATCTATAGTCATAGTGTGAAAATCCCATCCCTCTTCCCGCTCTTGATAAAACAGCCCAAACACCCAATCCAAGTCATCTGATTGATTGGATAATCTGAACTCTTGGGTTTTAGCCGAATTCCATTGAAACAAGTCCTGCCATCCTGGAACATCGTTATACGAGTAATGTACTCCAGCTGGCTGAAAGCAATACCTACTTACATATGCATAGTAGCCGTAACAGAAGCTCCCAAAGTAACTCGAATAAGTGGTTCGATCTTGTTGGTAGAAAATATCACGATCAAAATAAGAGGTTGCGGATATAAGTTTTGCCCAACCTAAGTCTTTCTCAACGGTCAGTGATAGTTGAGTCCAATCATCGTCTCTGGGTTCATCGTAAAAGGCAATTTTCTGTAAATCACCAACTGTTGGGTCAAAGTTAGAATAACCGTCTGATGCATTATTCTGAAAGGCAGCACCAGCAAGAATAGAGCCAGAGCCATCTTCGAGATCCCATTGTGCATAGACTCTTCCGCCTGTTGTTTTGAAAGTATTGACGTCTTCTCGAACAGCACCAGGATTGATATCTGTATTTTTATTCAAACCAAAGCGAGGACTGAGGCCCTCAATATTGTCAACGAAACCACCATCTTCAGCTGTAAACCCAACCACTCTGATTGCGAAATTATCAGAAATAGGCACGTTGACTACACCACTGACATCCCAGCTATCTTCATTTCTAGGGTTAACAGCAGACATTCTCATTGTGACGTCTACACTTGCAGCAAATTCACTAGTATCAGGTTTGTTGGGTATAATTCTTATTGTGCCGGATTGTGCGCTTGAACCATACAAACTTCCCTGTGGTCCAGACAGTGCTTCGATTCTGTTGATATCAACTATTCGAATATCAGGGGCCATTCCGGATTGAGTGACAGGTTGCTCATCTAAGTAGATTGCGGTTGACTCTTCAGAAATAAATGTTCCATTGTCATCTGCAATACCACGGAAATAAACCTTACCCGTGCCTGGAGTATAATTAATATAACTCATGCTAGGTATGAGTTTGGCGTAATCTTCCATGTTGACTACCTGTGCCTTTTTAAGATCAGTTTCAGCAATCGCCTGAACAGTACCAGCAATGCTTTGAAGGCTTTGGGCTTTTTTCGTTGCAGTAACAATAATTTCTTCTAAGGCTTGTCCCTGAGCTGTTGAAACTCCCGCTAATGCAGCGGAGACAGCAGCAGCGACACTTGTTACTCTTTGTGCGTTTGTTAATCCTGACATAACGTTTTTTCCCCGGTTGTATAAAAAAATTTAAATTTTCAAACTAATAAACAATTAATGGCTGCTCAAAGGTTATTACCCATATAATAGAACTATCTTCCAACAAATATCGAACAGCTTGTAATCACTGAATATTATAACAACGATATTATATTACAAAGGATTAAATGCATGTAAATTAAAGAAATTTAGCGATTACGATACTGTTCTTAGTTGTATTATTACAACAATTTACCGATTTTTTTATGCTAACCCTTTGTTTTTGAAATAATTTGCTTAATTTATTTATTAATATTGACTGTCGAATTAGATTTTCTACAATGATGACAAGTCTATAGTGGCTAAAGTCAAATTTGCTCAGAAAATTTTGCTAAATAGCTCTTTATATAAAAATGAACATTGATGAACCATTAAAGAATTTAGGACCGATTAATTACAGACCATTAAGGAATGCAATACTTAATCTGGATGATGACGCATGGACTGAAAATCCAGTACGACAAGAAACCTTTGATGTGCACAAAAAAACGCACTCTATCATTTTGATTTTTTGCGATGGATGGCCTGAAATAAAAGTATCAAAAGAATCAGGATGGGAAAAATTATCTGAGACAGCATTACCTATTATGAAAGATGTAATTGACCGATTTTATGAGCCCGGTGGAACGATATTAAGAGCCATGGCAGCAAAATTATTGGCAGGAGAAAGAATTACTCCCCATACTGATAAACATCCATCTTTCCACGTTGCTCATCGAATTCACGTTCCTATAACAACTAATGATCACGTTCGTTTTACAATTGCTGGACGTCCCTATCAATTTGAGTTGGGCCATGTCTATGAGATCAATAACCAAAAAACCCATAGCGTGATGAATCGAGGCAAGGAAGATAGAATTACGTTTATCTTTGACTACATGCCACCAGACATTCGTTCAAAGGCAAAAACTCTGAGCTAGACTATTTTTGCAAACTTTTTGGCCTATCTTTTTTAGGTAGTTCCATGAGTATGGGTTCAAGAATTTCAATCAATGGTCCAATGTATTTCTCATAATGGCGCCAAGAATTGATTGCTCCTTTATAGATTGGTTGGCGGACTTGTTCTGAACTTGCAGTATTGATCGAGCGTTTTGTTTCATAAAATTTCAGGCAATGCTCTTCCCAATCCAGACCACAGAATTCAAGCAGTCTCTTCGTTTCATGTTCTTGATCTTCAACTAATTTTTCATATTCAAGATTAAGAATCTCACTGGGTAAAATTTCTTGCCAATGCTTCATCACCCGGTCGTACTCCAGGTAGTACTCTCCTATCTCGAATAAGTCATAACTCCAAGATTGGCCTTTATAAAAAAGCTGCTTAAAGGAACTCATGCAACTGTCTAGAGGATGTCTTGTAGCATTAATGACTTTTGCATTTGGCAGTATCAGTTTGAGAAAACCTATGTGGGCAAAATTATTGGGCATTTTATCAATGAAATAAGGTTTATCAGTCCTATATCTTTTCGTTGTTTGTATATAACTTTTTCCGTAATCTGAAAATTCAGCATCTGACATGTCGGTAACGGCATTTGGGTATTTCATTCCTCGAGTTCTTGATTTACTCAGTTTGACGCCTAACTTAGAAAGATCTGGGAGCTCTTTTGTTCCTTCAACCAAACTATGGCTCGCAAGAATTTGTTCAATCAGCGTTGAGCCAGATCTTGGCAGCCCAACAATGAAAATTGGCTCATTACTATTGTGACCAAGTCCTGTCTTTTGATTCAAAAATTCTGCAGTAAACGTATTAATGACTTCATCGTGAGTGATCTGTGTTTGAACTGAGTCGTAGACTTCATTTTTTCGTCTCAATGTATTGCCACTGAGATAATGATTCCAAGCTTTCTCATATTGTTTTTTTGTTTCTTTGACGTTTGCCAAAGCTATGTGGAAAAAAGCAATGCTTTGTTCAGGAATGTCTTTGTTGTTTAGATGATTTTCCATCAAGTTTATTTCTGGGGGTTCAAATTGGTAGGTTTTAAGATTAGCTAAACTCCAATAAGCTTCTGAAAAAGTGGGATGTACTTCAATGCATTTTTTATAAGCAGTGACGGACTCTTCAAAACGGCCAACAGTCTTTAATGTATTACCCAAACCCATATTGCTTCCTACGTGGTCAGGGTCTATTTTGAGGGCTTCTTGGTAAGCAGTGATGGCTCCTTCATGATCATTCATTTTGGCCAGTATGCCGCCTCGAATCATAAACCCAAAAGGGAGATCAGGTTTTAATTTTATGGATCTTTGGACTGCATCAAGGGCTTCACCGAATTGATTTTTATCAGAGTAGGCTTCCGCAAGTGCAGACCATGCAGCAACAAATTTTGGTTTAAGTTCAACGGCTCTTTTGAGAAGCACAATGGCGTCTTCATTTTGTTCTAGCTTTGATGCTATTGAGGCAAGTAATCTTAGACCATTGACATCGTCTGGCTTTTCTTGAAGAGCTTCTCTGCAAATTTTTTCTGCTTCTTCTAATTTATTTTGACTGATGAGTTGTGTTGTTGTAGCCAGCTTTTCTTGAATCGGATCTAATTTTAGAGCTTGCTGATAATATTCATTTGCTTCTTCTACCCTTCCTAGGGCATGAAGGATTTTTCCCAATTTAATATGAGAATTTACATTTTCTGGATTAATTTCGATTGCCTTTTTAAAGCACTCTATCGCTTTTTCAGGTTTATTTTGGGCTAGAAGTGCATTACCAAGCTCTTCATGTGCTTGCTCGAAGTCAGGAAACATTCTCAATGTATGCTTCAATCTTTTTACTGCTGATCCAGACCGACCTTGTCGGATCAGGGTCACACATAACAAAACTTGCAAATTTGGATCACCACTGGAAATATTTTTTAGTCCAGAGCGACAAATTTTCTCAGCCATTTTTGCATCACCAGCGTTGAGAAAATCTTTAGCTCTGCTAAAGGATGCTTTGAGTGCTGCAAGTTCATTGGTAGCCATACTTGTCCTTGTTTTGAGGTATTATCTTGCTAAAAATTCACACTTTTTTTGACTTGCTTTGCCGATGCATTACCAAACCTGAAATGGATACTCCGATGGTGACGACAACTATCAGAATTGTTGCAAGTGCGTTGATATCTGGAGCAATGCCTAGGCGTACTTTTGAAAAAATCAACATCGGCAATGTGGTTGCACCAGGACCAGACACAAAACTTGCAATAACGAGGTCATCCAAGGACAAAGTAAACGAAAGTAGCCATCCTGAAACCATGGCTGGGAATATTATCGGTAAGGTAATATCCAAAAGAACTCTTATCGGTTTTGCTCCCAAATCCAGCGCTGCCTCTTCTAAAGATTCATTCATATCAGTAAGTCTGGACTGGATGATTACTGCGACATAAGCCATTGAAAAGGTAATGTGGGCAATGGTTATTGTGTTCACGCCCCTTTGCCCCGGCCAACCGATTAACTCCTGCATACTCACAAAGAGTAGCAACAGTGATAAACCGGTAATCACTTCTGGCATAACCAAAGGCGAAGCAATCATTCCAGTGAACAAAAGCCTGCCTTTAAACTGCCTAATTCTTGTCAGAGCTATCCCAGCTAAAGTTCCCATAATGGTTGCAAATGTAGCGCTTACTGCTGCAATCCGAAAACTCAATAGAGCCGCATCCAAAATATTGTCGTTGTTAAACAACTCTATGTACCATCGAATGGACCAACCCCCCCAAATGGTAACTAGTCTTGAGTCATTAAAAGAATAAATGACAACTAAGAGAATGGGTACGTAGAGAAAAGCAAAACCAAAACAGAGTGCAGAGAAGATAAATCTAGACCTTTTATTCATTGTTGTTCCAGAAGTTCTTGGTTCTGTCTTTTTTGAAAATAAACAATCGGCAAGACAAGTAACATTAATAAAACTATTGCCACTGCAGATGCCACCGGCCAGTCTCTATTCATGAAGAATTCATCAAAGAGCAATCGTCCAATCATCAAGGTATCCGCACCTCCCAATAATGCTGGAATGACGTATTCACCAATGGCTGGTATGAATACCAATAAACAACCTGCGATTACCCCGGGTATTGAGAGTGGGAAAGTTATATCCTTAAATACTTTCCATGGTCTGGCTCCAAGATCCGCTGCAGCTTCTAACAATCGAATGTCCAGTTTTTCAAGATTTGCATAAAGGGGAAGAATCATAAATGGTAAATATGAATAAATCATCCCGATATAAACGGCCGTGTCTGTGTAGAGTAATTCCAGTGGCTGATCAATGATGCCTGCCCAAAGGAGTAAGCCATTAAGGAGTCCTTTTGTTTTTAATATGCCCATCCAGGCGTAAACGCGAAGTAAGAATGAAATCCAAAACGGCACCACCACCATCAGCAGTAAGATGTTCCTAGTCGGTTGTGGAGATCGGGCAATGCCATAGGCAATTGGGTAACCAATCAGCAAGCAAAAGCAAGTTGAAATAAAAGCCAGTTTGACAGAATTAATGTAGGTAACCAGATACAAAGAGTCCTGAAACAGATAGAGGTAATTGTCAAAAGTGGTGTAGATGGATAGACCAGTTTCTACTGACTTTTGAAACAAGGGTGTGAATGGTGGTTGGGCTACAAGTGGATCGGCAAGACTTATTTTGAAAACGATTAAGAAAGGGGTGAGAAAGAAAAGCAGTAACCATAAGTAGGGTATGAAAACTATAAATTTCTTCCAGAGTCTTTCCCTGAATGTCGCATCCATGCTAGCTAATACTGCTGACATTATTCAGTCAATAACAAAAGGTTAGAAGGGTCCCATGAAAGATAAACTTCATCGTCCCAACTGATGACTCTCTCTGATCTGTATCGGTTTTGTCTACTTACCTGAATAATGTTTTCATCCGAAGTTTTTACTCGGTAAATTGAGAGGTTGCCAAAGTAACCGAAATCTTCAACGATGCCTTTTATATAATTGCTTTCAGAACCAGACAGTTGATTATCAATCATAATTTTTTCAGGTCGAATCGCGAGAGTGATCGATTCTATATCGTCGGCAATACTTCCGCTAAAATCGATTTCATGTTGACCACCCAATGTAGGACAATTGACCACAATTTTATTAGTTTGCTTTGAGAGGATTGTTGCAGCAAACATATTGATGTTGCCAACAAAATCAGCAATAAATTTTGATCTTGGGTTTTCATAAATTTCATTGGGCGGGCCAATTTGCAGAAATTTTCCTTCCTCCATCACAGCGATCCGGTCTGACAAGGTCATAGCTTCTTCCTGGTCGTGGGTTACGATGATGAAAGTGACTCCAAGTTCATCTTGAATGTTGACTAGTTCGAATGCTGTATTTTGCCTCAATTTTTTATCCAGTGCTGCCATGGGTTCATCAAGGAGAAGCACTTTTGGTTGTTTGACGAGAGCTCTGGCAAGAGCAACCCGTTGTGACTGTCCTCCTGAAAGCTGATCTGGTTTACGTTGGCTGTATTCGGACAATTCCACCAGTTCAAGAATTTGTGCTACCTTTGATTCAATTTCTTTCTTGGGCATTCTTTCTTTTTTTAGCCCGTAAGCAATGTTGTTAAATACAGTCATGTGAGGGAACAAGGCATAGTTCTGAAACATAATATTTACAGGACGTTCATACGGTGGCATTTGTGTCATATCGATACCATCGATGATTACGGAACCTTCAGTAGGTGTTTCCAAGCCTGCCATGACTCTGAGTAAAGTTGTTTTACCTGATCCGGATGCACCCAGGATAGAAAATAACTCACCTTTGAAGATTTTCAGGTTAACTTTGTTGACTGCTACGAAGTCACCAAAGTGCTTGCTGATTCCTTTGATTTCTATAAAAGGTTCTTTTTTAGTTGTTTGATTATTGTTGCTCATTTCAAAATAATACAGTTTTTATCAATTTTTTAGTCCAGTTTTTGCTCTGGTAAAAACCCTGGTTTTTTGGCGTTGGTATTTTGGAGGATCAACTTCTGTAAGATACAAACGCTTCATTATCTCTGGAGTTGGGTAAATTGCAGGGTTATTCAAAATTTTTTCATCAATAAATTCATTCGCTGCAGGTATGGGACTTGCGTAGTGAGTTATATTTACAAAGTCTGCTGTTACTTCAGGTCTTAATAGGTAATCGAGGAATAAATAGGCATTCTCGGTATGGGGTGCATCATCCGGGATGATGATAATATCAAACCACATCAGGGAACCCTCTATTGGTACTCTATAGGCTAGATTGATATCAGCGCCCACTTCCTCAGCTCTTGCCGAAGCTGTTGCGTAATCTCCAGCCCAACTCATAGACACACACAGATCGCCATTGGGTAAATCATTGAGGAAGGTTGTAGAGGTAAATTTTTTGATGTACGGACGTACGCTCAACAACAGATCCTCTGCCTCTTGTATCGCCTTTGGATCTCTGGTGTTATCAGCATAACCTAAATAGACCAATGCTTGTGGTACGACATCTGTCGGAGAGTCAAGAAGACTTACTCCACAATCTTCGAATTTAGAAACCACTTCAGGATCAAACAGCATTGCCGCACTATGAAGTGGGGCATCTGGCAATCTTTCCAAAACCATATCAACGTTATACGCGACGCCTGTAGATCCCCAACTGTAAGGAGCCATGAAATTGTTACCTGGATCAAATTTATCTAATATTGTCATCAATTTCGGGTCTATAAGTTTCCAGTTGGTTAATTTAGTTTTATCCAATCTTTGAAAAATTTTCAGAGGAAAAAGACGTTTTGAGTACATGCTGCTGTGCACTACAATGTCATAACCGGTGTTGCCAGTTAATAGTTTTGCCTCAACCATCTCGCTGGATTCGTACTCGTCGTAATTGACTTTTATCCCGTACTCTTTTTCAAAGTTTGCAATTGTTTCACTACCAATATAATCAGCCCAATTGAAAACATTGACGACCTGGTCATCGCTTTTTGCGATCAATGCTATTGGCAGGGCAAAAACCATTAGGCTGACTATAAGACCCAGACCAAGTTGTTTGATTAAGTGTTTCATTGATTACTAACCATTTGCATTATTTACTCTTTAATTCGACTGGTCAAGCCAACTCCACCAATGATTAGTAAACAACCAGTCAGCATCATTAATGTTATCTTTTCTTGGAGAAAAAGATAAGCCCAGATCATTCCAAAGAGTGGCACCAACAAAGCAATGATAGAGGTACTGATTGGTCCCACCCTGCTGATCAGAAGAAAATAAGGAATATAGGCCATTCCAGTGCAGATTAGCCCCAGAAAGATAATGCTTCCCATAACTTGCCCATTCCAATTGACCGTTTGAATAGGATCAATCATCAAAAAAGGAAAGATAATCAATGTTGCTGCAATCATTGTTACCGCGGCCATTACCTTGGTGTCCAGTATTTTAATTTGGTAGATATAACTCATAGAGAAACCATACATTGCAGCCCCCATCATTGCTGCAAAGATTGGTAAGAGCTCAAATTGCATAGATTCAAATCCTACCACAATAGCCAATCCTAATAACCCAATGAGTATCCCAAGCAATTGAGGCCATTGGAATTTAAACTTGAGCAAAATTACCGAAAACAAGAAGGCGAATAACGGGGTGCTGCCGTTCATAACAGCCATGGTGTTTGCATTAATTTCAAATGCTGAATATGCAAATAAATAAAATGGCAGAGCGACATTAGTGGCTCCTATCATTAAGATTGGGAAGATATTTTTTCTTATTGTCTTTAGATGCCGTTTTCTAATAAATAAGAATCCCAGGAGAACCGAAGCCAAGATTAATCGCATAAATACCAAACCGGTTGCTCCCACTACTGGGGATGCTATCTTTATGAATACGAAAGCACTTCCCCAAAAAGCAGAAAGTAGAAGGATGTATAACCAATCGATGACTGCTGGTTTCTGATGCATAATTTGTAAGGTTTTTTAGAGTTTGGGTTGGCAAGCTATATTATAAATTCTGCAAGCCTTTTTTAATCAATGCTCTGGCTATAATGACTCTTTGAATCTCGCTGGTACCTTCCCAAATTCTGTCCACTCTTAATTCTCTGTAGAATCTTTCGGCAGTATATTCCCTCATATATCCTCGACCACCAAATATCTGCACTACTCGATCTGCTATCTTGTTGGCCATTTCAGATGCAAAAAGTTTTACCGCTGAACATCGATAATGAAGGGCTTTTACATCATCTTCTCTGTCATGTGCATTGGCTGTTTCATACAGCATTAAGCGGGCGGCCCAGAGTTCTGTTACAGAATCGGCAAGCATAAATTGAATTGCTTGTTGTTCTGATAATGGCTTGCCTTGAACGTCTCTCTGGTTGGCAAAATCGGTTGCTTCCTCAATCAATCTTGATGCAGCCCCGCAACATCTTGCAGCAATCATAAGACGCTCCCTCCTAAACCAGGAGAGTGAATATCTCATGCCATCTGTCTCGGAACCGATGAGGTTTTTTTGGGGAACAAAAACATCATTAAATTTATAAATTGGATGATGACTGTCGAAGGTATGAGAAAACAATGGTGTCCTTACAAGTTCAACTCCTTCTGTATCCATGTCTAGAAAGAACAGAGCATCACCCAGTCTTTCTTCTCCATCCATGACGGCTGCTTGAATGAAGAAAAAATCGGCGTGATTGGCACCGGTTACAAACCATTTTTCTCCATTAACTACATAACCACCTTTAACCTTCTTTGCTGTTGATGAAACATTTAGTTCAGAGCCTGATTCCGATTCGGTGATGGCATAACATTCATGCCTGCTTCCGTCCATCAAGGGTAAAATATAGGTTTTAATTTGCTCCTCATTACAGGCATCTACCATCCAGGATTGTGGCTCTGAAAAACACCAGGTTAAAGCATTGGTACCCCGTCCCAACACTTCCCAAACAACTACTTGCTCCAAGCTACTTAATTCTTTACCCCCGTAAGACTTTGGAATACCCATAGCACTTAATCCTAAGTCTATTGCCGTTTGTCGATGTTGTTTATCAATGTCCTCTGGAAGTTTTCCTTCATTCATTTCTGCTTCAATTTCCCAAGGTATGGTTTGTTGCAAAAATCCATCTGCAATCTTTGCCCATTTTTTTGCATTTTCTGGTAAATCAATATGCATGTGCTTCTCCGTAAAGAAATTACTAAGCTCATATTACTCTTAATTATATAGAGATAGTATTCAATTATATTCTTCCAAAGTTAGCAAAATTTTATTATGATACGAGCATGACATACTTATTGAATTCTCCATTTAATATTATTTATTCACGTAACTAATTCTGATCTACACATTTCTAAAGTGAAGTAGGAATTCTGCTAAATTCCATACAACCAATCTTTCAGTTAAATTCAATCAAATTGATTACATAGTGACGAGATCATTAAAAAAAAGTAACGAGCATTTTCAAAAAGCAATTAAGAAGCTACCACTTGGAGTGACTTCCAATTTTAGGTATTGGGGTGATGAAGACACCATTTATGTAGATCGTGCTTCTGGTTGTCGAATTCGAGACATTGATGGCAATGAATATATAGACTACCGTTTAGCTTATGGTCCATATATTTTAGGTTATGCAGATCCTAGGGTTGATCAAGCCGCTAGAGAAGGGATGGAGATAGGAGGCGTCTTTGCACTTTCCACTGAGTTAGAGTATGAGGTCGCACAAAAGATCTCATCCATGGTGCCCTCTGCTGAATTGGTTCGTTTTTCAAATTCGGGTACTGAAGCGGTATTGGCGGCATTGAGAGTCGCTAGAGCATATAGCAATCGCGATGAATACATTATGCTTGAGGGCGGTTATCACGGTGTTTCAGATTCGGCACTCTGGGACATTGATTTGGATGACTGGGACCCAACTACAGGTGAACCTGAAATTACTTCTTCTAGCAAAGGGGTTCCTGAAAGATTATCGAAGATGGTGCACCTTGTTCCTATGAATGATGCCAATCGTCTGGAAGATCTGCTTAAAAAGAAACACAATGAAATTGGTGCTTTATTGATTGAACCTATTTTAGGTAACTGTTGTTCTATTTCAGCTGACCAAGACTATATGACTTCGGTACGAGAGTTATGCACAAAATACGATGTTGTGTTGATTATTGACGAAGTTAAAACTGGATTTAGAGTAGCAAAAGGCGGTGTTCAGGAGCTCTATGGTATTGAGGCTGATCTATGCACTTATGCTAAATCAATCGCCAACGGCTACCCCATTTCAGCTTTGTGCGGAAAAGAAGAAATGATGCGGTTAATTAAATATGGAGGGGTGCTGCATGGCGGGACATTCACCGCTCATTCAGTGGCAATTTCTGCGGCAAACAAAACACTAGAGATTATTGAATCAACCGATGCTCTTGATACCGTTTGTGATTACGGTCTTCAATTGAGAAAAGGACTTAGTAAGATATTGAGTGATTACGATACTCCCCATAGTTTCACGGGACATCCTTCGATGTCTGGATTATTTTTATCAGAGAATCCACCTACCAATGCTCGGGATTTTCGTAGTTCAAATTACCCACTGTATGAAAAACTTGCTGAAGAATTACTCGAATATGGGGTATTATGCGAGTTCGATCCGCGTGAACCGTGGTTTATTTGTGAATCGCATGCAAAAGATGCATTGAAACCCACTCTTGATGCGTTTGAAGCTGCAGCTGAGGTTACTCTAAAATGAACAGGCACACTTGATGAAAAAATATGATGCCATAGTCATAGGTGCAGGTCACAACGGGTTGACCAACGCAGCTTATTTAGCAAAATCAGGTTTAAAAGTCTTGGTTGTTGAGAAAAATGACTATATTGGCGGAGCGTCTGTCAGCCGAGAACTTCATGAGGGTTGGACCTATTCTAATTGTTCCTACGTATGCAGTCTTTTGAGACCTGAAATTTTTCGTGATCTGAATTTACAAAAATATGGTCTCCAAGTTCTCCCTTACGGAGGCAGTGTTACCTTCATGCAAAATGGTGACATTTTTGGAAGTTACTCTGATGATGATTTAGCTAGGAGAGAAATAGGACGATTTTCTAAACGTGATGCTGATGCTTATGTTCGTTTTGCCAGAGATGTTTCCAAACAGTGTCGGTTTATCAAACCAATGCTTCTGAGAACCCCACCAGATCCGACATCATTTAAACCCAAAGATCTTGGAGAGCTGATTTATCTTTTCAAACGTTTGTACTCACTTGGTGAGCAAACCATTTATGACACCATTCGCTTTTACACCATGAGTGTTGCTGAATACTTGGATGAGTATTTTGAATCTGACGTGATCAAAGCAGCTCTTTCTGGCAGTGGTATCATCGGCACCGGATTGGGTCCTTATTCTCCAGGAACAGCCTACGTGTTATTGCATCATTACATGGGAGAAGTCGACGGTAGTATTGGCTCTTGGGGATTTGCAAGGGGTGGCATGGGTTCTGTAGCGAAAGCGTTGGCCGATGCATTTAAAGACTATGATGGTGAATTGTTAACTGATGCAGAAGTCTCTCAAATTATTGTCAAAGGGGGACGGGCTAAGGGTGTAGTTTTAGTCAATGGAGATGAGCATTATGCAAAAAATATCGTTTCAAATTTAGATGTAAAAAGAACCTACCAAAAGTTATTTGATCCCAAAGATTTGAGTGAAAAAGTTCTCAAACAAGTCGATGCATTTAAAATCAGGGGTTCTTCAGGTAAAGTAAATATTGCTCTTGATGGGATGCCGGAATTTCCAGCTATGGGTAAGGACAATCCTTTGATCTGTTCTGATATGCATTTTATCGATTCCACAGAACGCATTGAACGTGCTTATGACGACTGGAAAAACGGACGCTGGTCAAGAGACCCTTATTGCGACACTCTACTTCCTACCATGACCGATCCAACAATGGCTCCACCGGGAAAACACTACATGTCTGTCTTTGTGCAATATGCTCCAATTAAGCTTTCTACAGGGGAGTGGACAGATCAGGACCGGGATGATTTTGGATCTGCAGTCATTGATCAAATTGCTGAGTACAGTCCCAATCTTAAAGATCTTATTGTGCATGCTGAAGTACGCAGCCCACAGGACATTGAAAATGAGATTGGCCTAACGGCTGGAAATATTTTTCAAGGTGAGTTGACCATGGATCAAATGTTTTTTAATAGACCCTTCCCTGGTTATGCTCAATACCGAGGTCCAGTCAAAGGATTTTATATGTGTGGCTCAGCCACACATCCAGGAGGAGGAGTCATGGCAGCACCTGGTGCCAATGCAGCAAGGGAAATGCTACACGATTTGAAAAGAACCAATATAGTTCCGGAGTCAGATAACGATGACTAAGCTGAAGAAGAAAGTTGTAGTTATTGGAGCTGGGCACAATGCACTGACCTGTGCTTCTTATCTCGCTAAGGCTGGTTTTGAGGTTGAGGTCCACGAGTCACGGTCTGAAGTTGGTGGTATGGCTTGCACTAGGGAATTTACTGAAGGTTACAAGGTACCCGGTGTGGCACATCTACTACACATGTTGAATCCAAATATCCAGAAAAGGTTGGGTCTAAATAACAATGGTCTAGAATTTGTAGCCAATCGATTAAAAACCATTTCACTTAACCCTAACGGTAATGCGCTGGTCATTGATGGCGATCATTTGGAAGGAGATGGTATAACAGATCAAGATCGAGCTGAGTTTAAATCTTTTAAGAAGAAAACGAACAGTTTGGCACGATTCTTTAGGAGCACTTACCAAACTAGTCCACCTAGAATCCGTACGGACAATACAAAAGATCTTCTCGGACTGATGCAAACGGGCTGGAATCTAAGAACGATGGGCAATCAAGGTATGACTGATATGCTCAGATTTATTGCCATCAATGTCTTTGATCTTTTGGAAGAGTATCTTAAGAATGATTTCGTTAAGGGCTCTTTGGCAATCGATGCGGTTTTAGGTAATCACTTAGGTCCTCGTACCAACAATAGCGTCATCACCTACCTCCATAGTTTGACTGGTGAAATAGATGGTGTACAAGGAGCCTACGCCATACCCAAGGGTGGCATGAGTTCCTATACCGATGCTTTGAAGAATAGTGCAGAAAAACTTGGAGTCAGAATAGTACTCGATTCTCACGTTGAGCAGATTATTGTAGATGGCAATGGTAAGGCATCAGGGGTGAAATTTGCCAAGGGTAATACAGTCGATGCCGATGTAGTGGTTTCTGGCATCGATCCAAAAAGCACATTTATGTGCTTGGTTGGAGCTAGGTATTTAGAGGCTGGTTTTGTTCATAAAATAAACAATGTCCGAATGAGAGGCAATGCATCCAAGCTGCATTTAGCACTTTCTGGATTGCCAAGCTTTAATGGAGTGGATGAAAAAGATATCGGTCAGAGAATTGTTATCTCACCAACCATGCAATATTTAGAACAGGCATTTGATTATACCAAATACCAACATTGTTCTGATCAGTTGCCGATGGAAATTACTATCCCAAGCATACACGACTCGTCATTGGCCCCAGAGGGTCATCATGTGTTATCGGCTATAGTCAACTATACTCCCTTCTCTTTGAAAGAAGGTTGGGATGAAGCCAAGCCAGTTGTTTTGGAAAATGTGCTCAATACTTTGAGTCAATTTGCTCCCGGTATTAAACAACAAATCTTGCACTCAGAGCTACTCACTCCCAAAGATTTGGAAGCAGAGTTTGGCATCATGGGTGGTCATTGGCATCACGGTGAACTGACTTTTGATCAATTCTTAATGTTGCGGCCAGTGCCCGGAATGGCTCAATATTCAAGCCCAATTGAATCACTCTATATTTGTGGAGCAGGCGCTCATCCTGGTGGCGGTTTAATGGGAGTTGCAGGAAGGAATGCTGCAGTCGAATTAATGATGAAGGAATCCTAATATGTTATTACAACAAGATCATTACAAGAAGTCATATTATGAGACACCCTTTCACAGCAGAACCTCAGAGCTCAATATTCTTAATGAGTGGCAGCGCTGGAAAGACTATACAGTTGCCACAAATTACTTTAGAACAGATCTTGAGTATTTTGCTGTAAGAAACACGACGGGTGTTATTGATTATACACCGATGGTAAAGCAAAAAATTACAGGACCAGACTCTGCTGAGTTTGTAAATCGTTTCTTCACCAGAGATATGAATAAAATTTCGATAGGAAGAGTTGGTTATGTTGTTTGGTGTGATGAAGGAGGTCAAGTGCTAGATGATGGAACTGTCTTCCATGTTAGAGAAAATGAATATTGGCTTTTATGTGTAGAAAGACAACTCGATAACCTTGGTATTGCCGCCATTGGATTTGATGTAGACATAGAAGAGATCACTGATGATGTTGCATGCTTGGGAGTACAGGGTCCAACATCTTGTAGCATTTTTAAAGCTATGGGCTTTGAGGGAATCGAACATCTTAAGCCTTTTGATATCAAGCATTATGATTTTCAGGGTCATGAGATCATGATTTCAAGAACAGGATTTTCAGGTGATCTTGGGTATGAGGTATGTATGGTCAATGAAATAGCTTTAAATTTTTGGGATGAATTATTCGAGAAAGGTGCAATATATGGCATCAAACCATTTGGTTTAGATGCATTGGATTTATTAAGAATTGAAGCTGGCTTACTTGTGCCAGGTCAAGATTTTATGGTTGCAGAGGATGCCATTAGACCAGGTTCAACAAGATCTCCTTTTGAATTGGGCTTATCTTGGCTGGTGGATTTATCAAAGCCAGTTTTTAATGGCAAACAAGCTTTGTTAGCAGAGAAGGAAAAAGGGTCACGTCATACTTTTGTTAAACTCAATATTAATGGTAATAAGCCAGCACATGGTTCCTATCTTTATAATCAATCAGGAAAAAAAATAGGAACGGTTACTTCTGCCATGTTCTCTCCCAGTGCAAAAGCAAATATTGCTTTTGCTTCACTGCATGAACCATGGAAAAAAGGCAAAGATAAAATTATAGCTGAAATTTATTATCAGAAAGATTTGGAGTGGAATAAAGTAATGGCAGAGGCAACAATAGTGACCAAGCCTTTTTATAACCCAGAGCGGAAAAGGATCACCCCAGCCGAACTTTACTAACCTTCATGTAGCTTCCCAATATGGCGCATCATTTGGATCCATTGTTAAGACCTTCAAGTATTGCCGTTTTAGGCGCCACCATTTCCGGAGGCGTTGGCAAACGGACATTGCAACATCTACTCCATGGTCAATATCAGGGTGATCTTTATGGTATTAATCCAAAATATGATGAGGTTTTGGGAGTGCCTTGTTTTCCAGATCTAGCTTCATTAGCCAAGCCTGTAGAGCATATAATTTTTGCTGTATCCGATCATCGGTTAGAGGCTTTGGTTGATGATGCAATTGAGGTAGGGGTTAAAGCCATAACAATTATGTCAATGCTCTACCTTGAGGACGATGAACAACCCTACTTAAAGAATAGAATCCAACAAAAAGTTAAGGAGGCAGGAATATTACTCTGCGGTGCCAATGGTATGGGCTTTTATAACTTTGAAGATCAAGTGTGGGCTTGTGGATTTAATACACGATTAAATCATATCTCTGGAAATGTTGCCTATATTAGTCAATCGGGGTCTGGCATGGCCGGAATTATTGATACCGATGAACGCATCGATTTCAATTTAGTTGTTTCCTCTGGTCAGGAATTATCAGTTGGAATGGAAGATTATTTAGATTTTGCTCTTGAGATGCCAACCACAAAGGTGGTTGGTTTGTTTATGGAAACTATTAGAAAAACAGATCTTATGATTGATGCTTTCAAAAAAGCAAAACAAAAAAGAATTCCTATTGTGGTACTTAAGACTGGTAAAACAGAACGTTCAGCTGAGTTAGCGGTTTCCCATTCAGGCGCATTGTCAGGGAGTGATGATTGCTACGAAGCCTTATTTCAAAAATATGGTATTCAACGGGTTAATGATATGGATGAATTGGCCAGTGCCCTTATTATGTTTTCTCAACCTCATAGTATTGCTGATGGGAATTTGGTCACACTCCATGATTCAGGTGGTGAACGTCAGTTGATACTTGATTTAGCTGAACAACAAGGGGTTAGATTTGCTGATTTGAATGCTAATACTGTTGCTACTCTTGAGACCATGCTGGATCCAGGACTGCCCGCAGTCAATCCTTTGGATGCTTGGGGAAGAGGTTTGGGAAATGCAGATGAAATCATGGCAGATTCTATAACCACAATGCTAAAAGATCCAAATGCCTCTATGGGTGCCGTGGTTCAGGACCGCGGTCCTTTGGGGCAAATATACACTGAATATCATCAATATATGAAACAAGCCAATGATGCTACAGGCAAACCTGTTTTTCTAGTTTCTAATCGACAAGGTACGGGTATAGATCAATCCGTGGTTGAATCAACACGTGCTGGATTACCCATTATGGATGGTGTTTACTCTTTCTTGGCTGGGGTTCGGTGCATGCATGCTTATAGAGATTTTCTAACAGCAGAAGAGGATATCGTAGAAACCATCAACAATGAAATGCTGGACAAATGGCAGGATTATATTGACTCCAACCAATGGATTGGAGAGCAACAAGCAATGAATATGCTAGCTGATTGTGGAATTGAAACTAATCGAAGTTATTTGGTGGAAACTCTGGATGAAGCTATGAAACAAGCAGAAGACATGGGTTTTCCAGTTGTACTAAAAACCGCAGTACCAGGAATCAGTCATAAATCAGAAGTGAATGGGGTGTTTTTAAATTTAAAAACAAAAGAACAGTTGCAAGTTGCTTTCGATGATCTACAACAGAGATTAGGTCCAGAGATCCTTATTACTTCAATGATTGCAGACAAGGGAGTGGAAATGATTTTAGGTATGACGACTGACCCACAACTGGGTCCAATGGTAACAGTAGGTTTTGGCGGCTATTATGCAGAAGCATTGAAAGAAGTAAAAACCCTGATGCCTCCATTTACATCGACAGCAGTTGAGCAAGCATTATCGGAATTAAAACTAAAAGTTTTACTTGATGATTATAGGGGCAAAGATAAAGTGGATATTCAGGCGTACTGCGATATGGCATCAAGGTTTTCAAATTTTGTTATAGCGATGCAAAATCATATTTGCGAAATTGATATCAATCCCATTATTCTAGGGAAAGATATTTGTAAGGGACTGGATGCCCTTATGGTGATTCATCCAGATATTAAACACGAGGAGGACTAGAATATGAATACAGCCAAGGAACACACTACAGATGACTGGAAAAGACTTGCCAGCGATGCTGAGAGTCAAGTAGAAGGTCGGTTGTTTATCAACGGTGAATATGTGGATGCCACAGACGGTGGAAAGTTCGAAGTTATTAACCCAGCAACCAATGAAGTTTGTGCAACCGTTGCTGCCGGCACTGAAAAGGATATAGACAAGGCTGTAGCCGCAGCTAAAGAGAGCTATAAAGCTCGGTCTTGGTTGAAAATGGCGCCAAGAAAACGCATGGGAATCATGATGAAGTTCGCAGATCTTGTTAATCAAAATGCTCCAGAACTTGCACTTATGGAGACCATGAACATGGGTAAACCCATTAGCGATAGTTTGGGTGAAATCCCAGCTTCTGCGGTCAACATCAAGTTCATGGCTGAGTGTATTGATAAAATGTATGGAAAAGTTGCTAATACGCATGAAACAGCATTGAGCCTTTCTGTAAGAGAGCCATTCGGCGTGGTAGGTTGTATTTCACCATGGAATTATCCATTACTCATGGGTGTATGGAAGATAGCACCAGCTTTAGCAGCTGGAAATTCAGTAGTCCTCAAACCTGATGAGCATTCACCACATTCATGTATAAAATTAGCTGAATTATTTGTAGAAGCAGGGGGACCTCCAGGGGTCTTTAATGTCGTAAGTGGCCTTGGAGAAGTAGCTGGTAAAGCGTTGGCACTTCACCCGGATGTTTTAAAAATTGGTTTCACTGGATCAACCGAGGTTGGAAAATTACTTCTTCAATATGCGGGTCAGTCGAATATGAAAAAGGTTTCTTTGGAAACTGGTGGTAAATCACCCATGATCTTTTTTGCTGACTTGCCTGATATGGATCAAGCCGTTGATACAGCATATAATTCTATCTATTATAACATGGGTGAGGTCTGTAATGCCGGTTCTCGAATCTATGTTGAAAGAAGCATCTACGCTGATTTTGTTGATCAATTTATTGCACAAGGTCAAGGGGCATACACACCAGGTGATCCATTGGATCCTGAGACTACTATGGGCCCATTGGTTACTGCACAAGCTCAAAAAAGAGTGCTTGGTTATATTGAATCTGGAAAATCTGAAGGTGCCACATTGAAATTTGGTGGTGGTGTACCCTCTGGTCTAGAGGCGGGATGCTTTGTCGAGCCAACCCTGTTTTCAGATGTGAGTAATGACATGACAATAGGGAGAGAGGAAATCTTCGGCCCTGTAGCATCAATCATTCCTTTTGATACTGAAGAAGAAGTCATAAGCATGGCTAATGACAGCATCTATGGATTGTGCGCTTCTGTGTGGACCAGCAATGTGAGTAGAGCCCACAACATGGCAAAAGCCATTGAATCAGGAGGCGTTTATGTCAATTGTTATGACGTCGGTGATATGACCTTTGAATTTGGTGGATACAAACAATCTGGGAATGCTAAAGATTCATGTTTTGAAAGCGTTTTAGGCTATACCCAAAACAAATCTATTTGGTACAGTCTCAGCTGATAGGTTTTTTTATGAATAATCAATTTGTGACATATAAGGTCAAAGGACCGCTTGCCATTATCACTCTTAACCGACCAGAAAAGCTGAATGCCATTAATGTCTCAATGGTGGATGGGATTAATGAGGCTATGGATCAAGCGGAGGAAGATCACAACATCCGAGCCATTGTTATTCAAGGATCTGGTAAGTCATTCTCAGCAGGTTTTGATCTGGACGATGAAGTTTGGGACACGAAAGACCACGACGCAATAAGAGCTGTGTCAGAAGATGATTTTGATGTAATCATGCGTTTTTGGGACTCTCCCAAACCTACTGTTGCCGCGGTTCAAGGCTACTGTTTGGGAGGTGCGATGGAAATAGCATTGTCTTGCGATATAACCGTTGCCTCTAAAGAGGCCATATTTGGTGAGCCCGAAGTTAGCATAGCAAGCGGTGTTGTCGCTCTCATCCTACCTTGGTTAACTGGTCCAAAATTAGCAAAAGAGATTTTGTTGATGGGCGACAAGAAAATAGCTGCCCAAAGAATCTATGAGATGGGATTAATTAATCGTGTTGTTGAGTTAGATGATCTTAATGATTGTGCATTAGAGCTTGCTGAATCGATGGCTATGAATGACAGGTTGGCTGTTGAAATCACCAAGCGTGCGATTAATAGAAGTCTTGAAATTAGTGGTATGAAAGAGGCACTATTGGATGCCCTTGAGGCTGACATTTTGATCGAAACATCAGAATCTGATGAAGCAGAACAGTTCAACAAAGTGCTCCATGAGAAGGGAATAAAAGCAGCCCTTGATTGGCGCAGAGAATATGTTAAAAAGTTAAGCAATGGCTGAGAAAGACGACAACAGTAATGAATTTTCCTCTTTTCTAATAAAGCATTCTGATCTTGATAATCTGGAAGTGCTCGTTCCAGATATGAATGGCATTTTGAGAGGCAAACGCATCAATGTTGCTGAAGCAAAAACTCTTTATAAAAAAGGCATCAATTTACCTGCTGGAACACACTTGTTGGATTCGGGCGGCAATGTTATAGATGGCCTGGTTCTTGGAACGGATGATGGTGACCCGGACTTGATTGCAAAACCAGTTGAACATTCACTCACTATGGTTCCTTGGCTTGAAAATCCTACGGCACAAACAATCATTACACTTAGCGATCAGGAAAATGCTCCTTATGCGTTTGAAAGTAGAAATATTGCAAAAAAGGCTCTCTCCATTCTTAACAACCAAGGGGTTTTCCCAGTTGTTGCTGTGGAACTGGAGTTTTATCTGATTCATGACCCGGATGCATTGAGTGTATCTCCAAGATATGGGCCTGTTCCTGGAACCAGACTCCATCAAGAGGGACCTCAAGTTTATTCTCTAGAGGACTTAAGAGAATTGGATCCCTTTTTTAATCAATTAAACAAGAATTGTGAGTTACAAAGTATTCCGGTGGGTACAGCCATATCTGAATTTTCAGCAGGGCAATTTGAAGTCAATTTGCACCATGTGGATGATCCAGTACTCGCTTGTGATCAAGCACTTCTGCTCAGGCGTGCGGTCCGTGAAACGGCAAAGTCATTTGGTTTGGGTGCGACTTTTATGGCGAAACCATTTATGGAATCTGCTGGTTCCGGTATGCATATTCACATCAGTCTCAAAGATCAAAAGGGTAAAAGTTTATTTAAGTTCGACAAGAGCGATCAGACAGGATTCAATAAAACTTTGCAATATGCAGTCGGTGGGCTAGTACAGACAATGAGCGAAGGTGTTGCAATCTTTTGTCCCAATGCTAATTCATACAGAAGATTCCAACCTGGATTCTTTGCACCTATCACACCCAATTGGGGTCCTAATCACCGGAATGTATCGATACGCATTCCATTATCAGATGAGAACAATGTTCGTATTGAGCACCGTGCTGCAGGGGCAGACGCTAATCCCTATCTTGTTTTGGCAGCTATTCTTGGGGGAATAAGTGATGGGCTAAAAAATAATACAAAACCACCTCAAATGATTGCTGAAAGTGAGGTCATTAACCCAGAAATTACACTCCCTGTGAGATGGGAAACGGCATTGGGTGCTTTTGAAAAGGCCAACATATTACCTAACTATTTGGGAGCAGAATACAGTAAAGTTTTTTTGCACTCCAGGCGTTGTGAATGTGATCGTTTTCATTCTCAGATTGGCAATAAAGATTTTGAGTGGTACTTAAGGTCTATTTAAATAATTATGCGGCAGAATAAGCTTTTTAAAAATGATATTTCTATAAAAGAAAAAGAGTCAATTTTAATTGATGGCATCAAAACTAATAGAATTTATGGAGAATTTTGGACCAGTAAACAGAGACAGGCAAGTTCATTACAAGAAATCTCATACAGAGCTTGTTTTAAACCTCAATTACCAAGATACTTCATCCAGAAATATACCTCTGCAAATGAAATAGTTTACGATCCTTTCGCAGGAAGAGGCACTACAACAATTGAAGCAGGACTTTTGGGGCGTAAAGTTATACAAAATGATATTAATCCATTATCCATTGTTTTGTCTAAACCGAGGTTGTATGTTCCTACTTTCAATCAAATATCAGAAAGACTAAGTGAAATAAAAATTTCAGCTAGCCTAAAATCCACTCTGGATCTCTCTATGTTTTTTGAGAAAGAAACACTTAATGAAATTCTATGTTTACGTCATTACTTTAAAAGAAAAGTACAAGAAAACACTTTTGATAATATTGACTCTTGGATACAAATGGTTGCTACCAATAGACTAACAGGACATTCTCCTGGCTTTTTTTCGGTTTATACATTTCCACCTAATCAAGCAGTGAGCCAAGCAAGTCAAATCAAAATCAATCAAAAGCGAAAACAACAACCAACTTATAAAGATACAAAGAAACTTATTCTAAAGAAAACACAACAATTACAAAAAAGTCTATCAACAACTGATATTAATAATCTGAGAAATGCTCTTAAGACAAGTTTATTTCTGACAAATACGGCTGATCAAACCCCTGAAATTAAATCAGATTCAGTTTCTCTTATAGTAACTTCTCCTCCTTTCTTAGATGTGGTTGATTATAAAGATGATAACTGGCTGAGAACTTGGTTTAATGATATTAATTCAGATATTATTGGTAAACAAATTACCATGTCAAAAACCGTTGAAAAATGGTCTGAGGACATGCAAAAGATTTTCCATGAACTTACTCGAGTTTTAAAAAAGGGTGGTCAAGTTGCTTTTGAAGTGGGAGAGGTTAAAGCTGGAAAGATAAAGCTTGATGAAATAATTGTACCACTTGGAGTTAATGCAGGATTGTCTTGCGATTCAATACTAATCAATACACAAGATTTTACGAAAACTTCTAATATTTGGGGAGTTAAAAACAACCAACAAGGAACGAATACAAATCGTATTGTTGTTTTTATTAAATAATTTTGAGTGTTGTTTTAAAGATTATTGATCAAACTTAGTATTTTTTTCCGACTCGTTGAAGCGCTTACTCCAATTTGATTATTGTCATACCAAGATCGAACTATTTCAGATGTGATTCTCCAATAAGGGATTTTTGGGAATTTAAGGATATCGCAAAGAATATAACCTTCAATCTCATCTAGTTTTTTAAGAAAACCTTCTTCGTCAAATTTTCTACCACTACCGACTTGAAAGCTCGGAGAGAAATATGTACCACCTTTAGTAATAGATCTTACTTCCCATTTGTTCTGATCTTGTAATAAGTCATAACCGGCACCCTCAGTTTTAGCTAATTTTCCACCAACCTGGTCTCTAATTTTCCTTTCACAGATAAATGAAACTCTTCTGCCATCTGTGAAATATTCTATTACATCGCTTTCAGTGAGTTTGAGTGCTCTTGAGATTTGAGACAAATCCCATTCCATGTAGTTTTCAGGTGATGCCATATTTTTTCTACTATAGGGTCTCTTGATCCAAATTATTTATTGCCTAGCTTTATTTATTAACTGTTGATTCGTAATATTACAAATATCTTCTTCCAAACCTTTTGATACTTTTATCTGTTCATCTAGTATTAGGAAATTGGCTGCTTTACCAAACTCACTCCAATTAGGATGCTCGCTACTGTTTGGATTCCCAGTTTTTGCAAATTGAGTCCAATAACTCATCATGGCTTCGGTTAGTTTTTTATCAATATTATTCGTTGGTAACCATTCATCATGGGTATTAAAAACATAGGGAATTTCAGCACCATGATAAGAAAGTATCTTCTCACTGCCTTCACGCATGCGAGTAAAATGGTATTGGTAGACGTTGTTTCCATTTTTTGCAAGAGATCTGGCAATGAAAATTGAAGGACAAAGCGTTTGTTGATTTGTTGTCAAATGATCCATGGCAAGTCTCGGATCTTCTAGATCCAGCAATGAGAGTAATTGGTTTTGATGCTCTGGGTAGTATTTCTCAATAAGCTGATTAATATCATTCTCTGTGATGGCTTCATCAATATACATATAATCCTCATTCTTGTTACTGCCAATCATCAGATCAACGTTATTGAATGACCCTTCCTCAAGTAATTGAGCCACATTGTTTGGTATCAATTCACCATCGATGCTTGGCTTATAGGGATAGTTAAGACTTATTGAAGCTGATAATAGCTTTTCAGCTGATAGAGTTTTCATGGTTTCTAAATCAGGGGCATTCAATACAGTTTGTGTCTTTACTCCTAACTTCTGTGCCTTATCTTTTGATCTCCAGTTGTATAGATTATAGGCACCGCTTTGGATGATTCCTCTTTTAAATAAACCCCTACTTTTTGGTGAAGCGATTAAATAGGAAACATGAGCTCCACCCGCTGATTCCCCGAAGTAGGTAATATTTTCAGGATCACCCCCATAAAATGAGATATGATCTTTGACCCATTGCAAGGCCATAATTTCATCTTCAAGACCAAAATTTCCAGTTTGATTCGACATCTCAGGGTGGTCAAAAAAACCAAAGATATTCAATCTGTAATTGATAGAGACCACCACCACATCTTTGTTGGCAAGATGATGACCTAAATAATTGGGCTCATAGGACCATCCCGCTGTATCTGCCCCTCCATGCACCCAAACCATGACAGGTTTCTTACTGGTCTGATCAAGGGAATTTGTCCATATATTGAGATAGAGACAATCTTCACTGACTTCATCAACATGTTGAAAAACAGAGCGAGGATTATCAAACAGCTCTGCGACATCTTGGTACCATACGGTAGTGTATTCATCTTGCATGCAGGCCGGTTTAAAGTTCTGAGCATTGATTACTTCTGGATCTGGCGATAAAGGAACGGGTGATTGCCACCGTAGATCTTCTACTGGGGGTTTGGCATAGGGAATCCCTCTGAAGATGTACAGTTCATAGTCATTGTCAAACATCCCTTCTACTTGTGAATTGTGCAGATTAATTGAAACTTTCACTTCAGATAGTGTTGCTTTCATAGGAGTAAGAAAGAGAATTAGAGTGATGAGGGTTCGACCTATTTGTTTCATTATTTTTTCAAATATTGATCACAACATTGCCAATAATGGAACCTTCTTCCACTGATTGATGGGCATTAACAGTCTCAGACAACTGGAAGGATTTAGCAATAATGGGAGTGAGTGCATTATCACTAAGGGCAGCATTAATCCCTTGATTGATATTAGCCCTATCACTGTCTGCAACGATATAGATAAGATAGGTATTTAATTTCACACTTTTGAACATCAAGTTATAGAAAGGTACAGAGGGGTTAGCTTCAGTAACAGAGCCATAAGCCGCAATCACACCATTGTTTTTTATCACGTGCTCACTGACAGATAAATTTCCACCGAATTCAACCTCAAGTATTCTGTCGACTCCATGACCTTTTGTGAAATCATTGACCGCCTTAATAACATTATCTGTTTTGTAGTTCACCACTAGATCTGCACCAGCAGCTTCAGCTACGGTCGCTTTATCATCACCACTGACTGTAGAGATAACATGTGCTCCTGACCATTTTGCAAGTTGTATGCCTAGATAACCTACAGCTCCGGCACCTCCAGTTATTAATATAGTTTGATCTTTTACTGGACCATCAGCAAAGATACCGTAATAGGCAGTTGATGCTGGTATGCCTAAGCAAGCAGCGGTTTCAAATGAAACATTCTCAGGCATAGCAACCGCTTGCGAGGAGGGAAGCACGATCAGTTCAGCACAGGTCCCAAAAGCTCTTCCAAAAGCACCGTTCCAGATCCATACTCGTTCACCAATCCTATCTTCACTGACCTCTTCACCAACTTCTACAATAATACCGCCACCATCCGAATGAGGGATGATTCGGGGAAATTGCAATTCTCCTCTTGCTCCAGCTCTAATCTTTACATCAGAAGGATTAACCCCGGATGTATTCAATTTGACTAATACTTCGCCATCGTTAATCTGAGGGTCTTCCAAGTCTCCATAATTTAGGACTTGTTCTGCTTCCCCAATAGACTCATACCAAACTGCTTTCACTCGTTATGGTCCTCTTTGGTTCTAATTTGGCTTAAGCTTTCTGTGTGTCCATCTATTGACATTGCTTGTCCTGAAATCTTGGATGCGATGGGTGACAGTAGATATTTTACCATCCCAGTAATTTCTTCTGGATCAATGAAGGTTCTCAGTGAAGTTTGGTTTAAATAGGCTTCCTTGATCATAGTCGGATCTGTATTTCTTTCACTGGCTTCTTGTTTGATTACCTTTTCAATTCTCGGGCCATTAACCGATCCGGGGCAAATTGCATTGACACGGATGTTGTCTTGACCCAATTCCATCGCCCATGTTTTTGTCAATCCTATTAATGCCCACTTTGATGCCGAATAAGCAGATCGTAATGGGGTGCCAAAGAAGGATGAACTTGATCCGATATTGATGATCGAACCTCCACCTGAGTTTCGAATCATGGGTATAGCTTCTTTGCTACACAGAAATGCACTGTTGAGATTGACTGATAAGGTATTTTCCCAATCAGAAAACTCTACATCTTCGAGATTTGCTGTGGGTCCTGATATGCCAGCATTATTGATCAATGCATCAAGGCCTCCGAGGTTACTGTTGATGTCTCTGAAAAAATCAACTACTTCACTCTCAATGGCTACATCTGCTTTTGTTACCGATATATTATTGTGGTTTTCTTTAAAAGCTTCTAAACACTCTTCATCATGATCACAAATTGCAATTTGTGCACCCAATGCACTAAGTTCTGTGGCTATATAAGAACCGATTCCACTAGCAGCTGCAGTGATTGCAATCCTCATCGATGAAATTTCTTTGGTCATATACTTGATTGCATCAATCAATCACGGGTTGAATCTTTTCCTTTAGCCAAGTAATAAGATCATTCCCACTCATATTTCTTGCTGTGGCAAGCTCACCAGCAAGTGTTGCAAATTGCATCTCGCCATTTGCGTTCAGGACTACCAATGAAGGAATACCTTCACTAATGGGGTTGCCATATTTTTCAACAATTTCCAAATTCTTATCCCACTGGCCAACATCAACAGCAACAACAATAAAGCGTTCGTCCAACCAAACTTTGATATCCTCTCGTTGAAAATATCTACCCAAAGTTCTGCAGTCAGGACACCAATTGGCTCCCATTTCGATTAGCACGTGTTTGTTTACCATCTTTGCAGTGTTGATTGCAGCATTCAACTCAGCTTGGGCGTCTGCAGTTTCATCATAGGGCAGATATTCATTCCCACTCCACCCATTAGAGCAGAGTAGTAGACTAGCGATTAAAATAATTTTCTTCATACTTTCAGTAGTTTACAAGACTTGCTTAGTTATGCTTACCTTTATTCCAGCCATTTTTAGTTAAATATTTTTCAGCCGATTCTATTGCCCCTTCCTCGATGCTTGTACCCATACTGTCGTTCCATCTATTTAAAAAACCAAATAAAGATATAACTCCTAGAATTTCAACTATTTCTCCTTCATCCCAATGATTGTGTAACCTTTCTTCCAGCTGATGATCAACTGCATTAGGAATTTGAGAGGCTGCTAAAGCAAAATCTAATGCTGCCCTTTCAGCCTCATTAAACGCATCATGTGTTCTGTATTCCCAAATATTTTCAAGTTGTTCAGGATTAGCTCCATATCTTTCTGCTGCTCTAATCGAGTGTGCTTGGCAATATCTGCATCCAGTTGCGTTACTGCTTACCCAGGCTATCATCCTTTTCAAAGCTGAAGTGACTCTTCCGTAATTCTCCATCACTGCTTTATTTAAATTAATGAAAGCAGTAGCAATCTCAGGTCTAATTTGCATTGTTAACACTGAGTTGGGACAAAAACCTAAGGTTTCATTAAAAAACTCTGCAAGTTTTTTAACTTCTAAATTAGTTTCTGGTAAAAGAGGTTTTACTAAAGGCATTTTATAAAGCCCTGAACTTCTTCTGCTCCTTGAATGAGAGCAAGATTGTCGCCAATTTCCTCATAAACTGCTGTGCGGCGCTTCAAAAAGTCTTCAGCAGTAAAGTCTTTCTGATACCGGTACTGAGCCTCAGCAGGTGGGCTAGCGAGCAACATAAATGTTAGCAAGTAAAATAATTTAATCATAAAACGACCTTTTTTGGATATTCCCTTTACTTCATTAATAATTCTTTAAGCCTACAACAAATCTTAGTTATATTTCACAAATGTTAATGAAATTAGAGGTTTTCAATTAAGTTATAATTCTGAGTATGCGATTCGAAAACTTTTCAAAATTCTTTATTTTTTCAATAATTGGATGCATAACTATGATGCCAGTTTTGATCGGTCCAGCAATAGTTGGCACTTTGGTAGATCATGGAGGTTTCAGTGAAGAATATGCCGGTTGGGTCATGGCATTTGGATCTTTTGGATCAGCATTAACATTACTCATTATTTCAGTCTACATCCACCGCTTAAATTTGAAGCGACTAGCTTATGTTTGTCTATTTTTAGCAATGATTATTGACCTATATTCATCATTCAATGCAAGGCCTGAGCTTTATTTTTTAATGATTAGATTTTTGCTAGGCACTCTGATAACTGTGGCAAATATTGCTGTGTATACTTCAATAGCATCATTTCAAAACTATGAGCGGGGATACGGTTTATTTATCTTGATGCAGTATTCGCTCAGTGGACTAGGTCTATATTATTTAATTCTATACTCAGATTTTCTTGGTGTTCAAGGCTTATATTTATCTTTAGCGATCTTGGATTTTATTGCATTGTTAATGGTCAGAAATTTTCCTGACCTGAAAATGCAACCCACATCAAACCAAGACTCAAAATCGGAATTGAAAGTGTTGTTAACAGGAGCAACTGTTTTTGCAGTTCTTGGTTTTGGTATTCATGAAATGTCGGGTGTAGCTCAATTTACTTACATTGAAAGAATAGGTGTAGCCATTTCTATAGAAGATCAATCACTGAGTAAAATTATGTTGATTGCATCTCTGCTTGGTATTCCTGGATCAATGGTATGTATTGTAATAGGCAAAAGATTTGGTTTACTGCCGCCATTTTTATTTGGATTCTTGGGATGCCTGTTAGGCATGAGTCTCTTAATCATTTCAAAAACTTATCTAACTTATACAATAAGAATGTGTTTAATGGGATTTAGTTGGTCATTGCTTTTGCCATATATTCAGAGCTATCTTGCGAGTTTAGATAAAAAGGGAAGCGCCCTTGCTGCAGGTAATTCCTTTGCCACAATAGGGGCTGCAATCGGAGCAGCACTTGGAGCAAATCTTGTGGGCCAAAACAGTAATTATGATGGTCTTTTGCAAGTTACGATATTAATTTATATGGTCGCCGTCTTATTTTTTATCATTTCAATCAAAAGGAAACATTTGGTCCATGAGTAATCCAAAAATGAAAGATCCAAGAGATCTTGGCTTGTTTATGCCCGGTGAATGGGAAAAGCATACCTGTTGTTGGATGGCATGGCCTGCTCGAGTTGATTTATGGCCCAATATTGAGGCAACTAAAAAAGCTTATGCCGATGTTGCCAATACAATTGCTGAGTTTGAACCAGTGAATTTGTTGGTTTTGCCATCGATGTTAGATGATGCAAGAGCTTATTTGTCCAAGAATGTTGAGATAATTGAGATGTCTATTGACGACTCTTGGACTCGTGATTCAGGACCAAATTTTCTTATAAATGATTCAGGACTTCTAGCTGGTTCGACATGGGAATTTAATGCTTGGGGAGATAAATTTAGACCCTATGATCAAGATGCTTTGATGGGATCTCGAATACTTGATTGGGTGAGTGTTGATGAGTATATATCAACGATGATTGCAGAAGGAGGGGGGATAACAGTTGATGGTGAAGGTACTGTTATAACCACAGAATCCTGTTTCCCAAACAAAAATAGAAATCCACATTTGACCAAGAAGGAAATAGAATCTGAACTTTGTAGAACTTTGGGAGCCTCCAAGGTTATCTGGATTCCAGGAGATCCAAATGAAACGGGGACAGACGGACATATAGACGGGATTGCAGCCTTTATTGAGCCTGGAAGGATATTGGTTGAGATTAGCCCTGATTCTTCAGATCCACACTACCGAGTAGGGCAGAACAATGTGAAAGCACTGAAAAATATTAAAGATGCAAAAGGCAGAACTTTGGAAATAGATTTTATTTATGAGGGAGATTATTCAGTTCTTGAGTTTGACGAATGCAGATCCTACATTAATTCTTATTTGGCAAATGGAGCAGTAATTGTTCCTGGCTATAACCACGAGCGAGATCTACTTGCAGTAGAAACTTATCAGAAAATTTATCCCGATAGAGAGGTGGTACAAATACAAATTTCAGATATTGCGATTGGTGGAGGTGGTATCCACTGCATAACCCAACAACAACCTAATATTACAAATTATTGATAGTGGATGGTCTGTTGGGAAAGCTTTTTTATAAGCCCTCTACAATTACAAAATCTCTTTCAGCGGAAGATGCAATAATATTATATGCTTCCTGATATTCTTGACTGTGATAGATTTCTTTGGCGAGTTCTAGGTTGGGAAATTCTACCATGACGGTTCTTTCATAACTGCCATTTTCCATTTGTAGTTGTTGCCCGCCTCTGATCAGAAATTTACCACCATTATCCGCCACTATCTTAGTGGCTAAAGACGCATATTCTTCAAATGCATCCTGATCATTGTATTGGCATCTAACTATCCAGTAACCTTTCATAGGGCCAAACTTCTAAACCGTGAATTGCGTTTCTAATATCCATGCTTAGGTTAACACTCGCTATTCGTTTTTTATTTTCTAAATCAAAGATGCTAATTGTTGAAGGCGAAGATCCCACAGCAACTAAATTTTTTCTGATCACGCACAAACCTCTTGCAAATCCCTGTCGTGCAATCCGACTGTCATCAAAATTTGTATGGGTCAATTCTTCTTCTTTGTAGCTAGGGATTTTGAAATTCAATTCATTACCATCTCTGCCAATAGATCGCATGCAGTCGCTTTTAGTATCATTGAATAAGATCCCATGTTGGAAAATTCTTGCATTATGTGCTCCTTGGGGCAGTGAACAATACTCACGTGCATTCAAATCACTGTCCATATAGATGAGGGCATTGGTTCTTAACCCGCTGGTAAAAAGTCCTTTTTTGTTACATTGCACGTTATTCAGATGCAAATTATTACCCATCGGAGGTCCATCTTCAGATTGTGGGTCAAATAACTGCGTTTTCCAGCCTTTTGGATTTTGTCTTAAGTGAATACCTCTTGTAAATTCGTCCCGTTCCAGATCAAACACCAAAAGACTGTCAAAACCGGTTGAAGTGACAAATAAGAGATTCTTAAATTTATATATTTCGTGGGCATGTTTTAAAAAAGGATTTTTATAAGAACGTTTGATATCAAATGTTTGATCGTAAACAAAAAGTTCATCGCTGGCTGCGATAAATATTTCATCCCCATAAAATTCTATTCCACGTAAACCCCGATCCCATCCTCTGCCACTGAAATCAATATTGGATTCATTCCAGTCAACCATAATTTTTGCATCTTGCTTCTCAAAATCTACAAGATAGATACCACCATGGCTCTCACCTTGTTGGCTACCACGAACTACAGATGTTGCTATGACAATTGGCAATGTTTTTTCACCGTCACTCATCTCTATATTGTAATGGAAAATTGAACACAGCAAATACCCATAAATGAACTTATTTCTATGCTAAGGTGTTGCTCATGAATAGATTCTTGATCAGCTTTGTTTCCATCTATCTTCTCGTCTTTGTCAGCAGCCTAAATGGCCAAGAGCCTTTGTCTAGAATACATTGTGGCCAAATGCTCGATATTAAAAATAGCTTGGTACGAAACAATGTAATGATTAGCATTGATCAGGGTTCTGGAAAAATAAAGTCCCTCGATTTCGATTACTCTAAGACAGATTATGATGATATAGACACACTTAACCTATCAAATTATTTTTGTCTACCAGGTCTGATCGATATGCACACCCATATATCGGAAGACCATTATAGACCATTGGTTGATTATCTAACTATGACGCAGCTGGAACAGATCGCTATTGGAAGAGGTCTTGTGAAAAAGACATTACTAGCCGGATTCACTTCAGTTCGCGATTTGGGAGTCTATATTGCTTGGACTGATAAATTATTACGAGATGAGATCAACGCCGGATTAACTGATGGTCCAAGAATGCAAATTTCGGGTTTCTACTTGACCATCCCAGGTGGCGGTGGTGATATCGATGTTCCTGGTTATACAGGCAACGTTCCAGCTCACATTCGACAAGGTGTAACACAGGGAGTGGAAAATTTTAGGAACAGAGCGGAAACAGCTGTCGATGGAGGGG
>Ga0208641_1000265_pt1 | contig 35277 bp, 27 predicted proteins | sample ETN02SmetaG_2_FD_185789 | JGI IMG/M metagenome (GOLD analysis project Ga0208641, IMG submission 185789) | Marine microbial and viral communities from oxygen minimum zone, Eastern Pacific Ocean - ETNP2014F10-02SV253 (SPAdes) (version 2) | ecosystem: Environmental > Aquatic > Marine > Oceanic ... | reverse complement strand
AGATGCTTTCCGATGAAGAAAAGGTCGGCTGCCATGTGGCCCTGACACCAACCTGGAATGAAACCGCCTTTTTCGCTGATTATGTGCTGCCCATGGGGCATGCTTCAGAGCGCCATGACATTAATTCCTATGAGACACAGGCCGGTGTCTGGATTGCTTTTAGACAGCCTGTTTTAAGGGAAAAATTTCGCCGGGATGGTAAAGAAGTAGAATTCACCTATGAAGTCAATCCCGGTGAAGTATGGGAAGAAGATGAATTTTGGATTGAGCTTTCCTGGCGGATTGATAGGAACGATGATCTGGGTATCCGAAAGCATTTTATAAGTCCTTACCGGGAAGGTGAAAAAATCAATATTGATGAATATTATCAATACATTTTTGAGCATACAAATGGATTACCAGATGCAGCTGAAAAAGAAGGGTTATCTGCATTAGAATACATGCGGAAATATGGAGCTTTTCTGGTGGAGGATAACGTTTATCGAAATAATGAAAAAGAATTAACGGAACCGGACGGAATCGTTCAGCCCAATGGACAGATCAAAAAAGATGATAAGGTAATTGGCATACAAGTTAATGGAAAAAATTATGGCGGTTTCCCAACCCCATCCAGACGGCAGGAATTATATTCGCAAACTATGGTTGATTTTGGCTACCCGGAGCACGCCACACCAGGATATCGAATTAAGAGCCATGTACATTTGAGTGAGATGGATCAGGATATAAATGAATGTGTGCTGCTACCGAATTTTAGATTACCCACTCATATTCATTCCCGATCCGCAAATGCCAAATGGCTTACGGAGATTGCCCATCGGAATCCAATTTGGATTCATACCGAAGACGCAAAAAGGCTTGGAGTAACAAATGGAGATCTACTAAAAATCACGACTGAAATTGGCTGGTTTGTGGACAAGGTCTGGGTGACGGAAGCGATTAAGCCGGGGGTGGTGGCCTGCTCACACCATATCGGTCGCTGGCGTCGGCAACAGGACGAAGGGAACCGTTTTATGACCAATACCGTTGACATACGAAATCTTGGTGATGGAAAATGGAAAATGAAAACAGTCAAGGGGGTTGAATCCTGGAAAACAGATGATCCTGATACCAATCGTATCTGGTGGCGTGATGGTGGTGTTCATCAAAATATTACCCATGCGGCCAATCCCGATCCAATTTCAGGTGCCCATTGCTGGCTTCAGAAAGTGAATATTAGCAAACCAGAACCAGAGGAGAAATATGGTGATATCTTTGTAGATACCAATAAATCTTTCGAGCATTTCAAAAAATGGAATGAGTGGGCGAAAGAAAAAGAAACACACCCAGATGGCTTGCGAAGACCCTTGTGGATGGCTCGGCCGTTAGCTCCACAGAAGAAACAATATTATATTTGATTTATCAATTTAGAATTAGAAATTATTGACGAGCATCTTCGTCAGTGATCCAATGAATTACCTCTTCTGTTGCTCTGGATAGTGGACGGTCTTTACGTGTGATTATTCCCGTTGTTCGAAAATATTGATTTCCGCTTATTGGGATCGCGACCAAACTGTTATTCTTTACTTCCTGTTGTATTGTATTTTTGGGTAGAACAGATGCACCTGTACCCAACTCTACTGACCGTTTTAATGTCTCAATATTATCAAACTCCTGCTTGATATTTATGGATAAATTTTCTTTTTTAAAGATTTTGTCAATAGCATCTCTGGTTGGTATTTCTTTGATAAAGGCAATAAAATCTTTATTATTCATTTTCTTTAAACTGATTTTCTTTAAATGAGATAAATTGTCACCCGGAGAACAAACAAACACAAGTTCTTCATTCATACCATAAGTTATATTTACTAATGGTTGTTCCCAGGGATAGGCTACAATTCCAAAATCACAGACTCCTTTAATAACATCAGTATAAATTCTATCTGATCGGTTATATTCAATATGTAGGTTTATATTTTTATGTCGGTTCATAAAAGACTTTATAAGAGAGGGTAAATGATAGAAACCTAATGAATAAACGGTCTCTATATTTATTGTTTCAGTGATTTCACCAACATTCATTTGCATATTATCGAGAGTTTTTTGATATATATCCAAAATATCTACACACCCGTTTAAAAACACACGCCCTTCTGTAGTCAAGGAAAATTTACCTTTTCCCCGAATAATCATTTTTTTACCGAATAGACGCTCAATAAATGCAATTTGCTGGCTAACGGCAGATTGGGTAATATAATTTCTGTTGGCTGCTTCAGAAAAACTTTTTGTCTCGGCAACATCCCGAAACACTTTTAACATATCAATATATAAGCGGGATCCTTTCATACTATCATAATAATTACTAATAGCATAAATTACTACATTATTATCCTTCCATACTATTAGTATTGCTAATAATGTTTATTACTATAACTAATTAGACTAATTGTTGTTAATAGTTTATTATACCTACAAGTTTCTTCACAAAAAGACCAAGGTTGCCGTTATTTTAATTGAGAGATTCAACAATGAATTCTCAATCTTCAATAACAGGAAAGGAAAGTTCTTAACATGAATATAAGACATTGTTTTCTATCAGCACCAGTGTACGGATTAATTCTCTTCAGCTTATTGTATGTACCCAAACTGGAATCGGCAACAGACCCAGGGAGATCACGTGCAACCCTGTATAAAGAGTATTGTTTAGTCTGCCATGGTGATAAAGGGGATGGAAATGGATTCGCTGCTAAATTCCTTGACCCTAAGCCCCGGGATTTCACATCAGGTAAGTACAAGATTCGCTCTACAACTAGTTTGCCCACGGATGATGACATTAATCGGGTAATTACCAAGGGCATACCCGGAACTTTGATGCCAGCATTTAAACAAGATCTAGATGAACAAGAAATAAGTTCATTGGTGGCACATATAAAAGATTTTACTGACGCATTTGATGGCGAAACTCCAGAACCGATTACGATCCCGAACCCTCCTCCTAAGACAGAAGAACTTCTTGCCATGGGTGAGAGACTCTATGTTGATGGAGGCTGTGGTACATGTCACGGCCAATCAGGGAAAGGAGATGGCCCATCAGCGGAAACCCTTCAGGATGAGTGGGGATATTCTATTCGTCCTTATGATTTTACGATTCCCGGTAGAATGAAAGGCGGTTCCACTGTAAGTGATGTCTACAGGTCTTTTGTCGTTGGTATTGGTGGTACTCCAATGCCGGCGTATGGTGAAATTTTCACGGAGGAAGAAAACTGGGCACTCGCTTATTATGCTTTATCACTTTCTGATTCTGATGATGATGGAGATGACTGGGGAGAGGACGATGATGACTGGGGAGAGGAATCTTCGGAGACAGTTGAAAGAGATTCCAATATTGGCAGAGATTTAGTCATGGGTGTGAAACCCTTCGAAAACGGCGGTCCACCTTGCATGGGCTGTCATAGTGTGATGGGCGAAAAGGCGATAGCCTCTGGTGGTGGTCCTTGGGGTCCCGACCTGACCATCGCGCATCAAAAGTTCAAAGAGTATGGTCTTTCCATCTTCCTTGAGACAATACCTTTCCCAACAATGGGACCACTTTACCATCCTCGTCCACTTACTGAGGAAGAGCGAGGCCATGTATTAGCTTTTCTAATAAGCATGCAACAGCCCGATGAGGTTCAAGTAGTGACTGCTAAAGTGTTATCACACTACACTCTCACAATTCTTATAGGTTTATTGGGGGTAGTTTTGCTCACTTTAACGGGACTTATCGCAGGAAAAAAGAATATGGAGCTTAAATAATGAAATGGTTTAAAGAGACAAAAGATTCAAGGTCATGGGAAGAATTCTACCGTAAGCGATGGAGCTACGACTACAGCGTGCGAACAGGTCACGGCGTGAACTGTTCCATGGCCTGCAGTTGGGAGGTCTTCGTAAAGGACGGGCTCATTTGCTGGGAACTTCAAAAGACGGACTATCCGCAAATCGATCCTGATATCCCGAATGTTGAACCCAGAGGTTGCCAGAGAGGCGTCACGGCTTCTTGGTATCCTTACAGCCCCTTAAGGCCCAAGTTTCCTTACGTACGCAAAGTGCTGTGGGATTTTTATACCGAAGAACTCAACAGTGGCAAAGATGCTGTTGAAGCATATGCAAGCGTCGTTGAAGATAAAGAGAAGTCAAAGATATACAAATCCGCAAGAGGCAAAGGCGGTTGGAAAAGAGTAAGTTGGGACCAGGCGACTGAACTAGTCGCAGCAGGCCAGATTCACACTATCAAAAAGTATGGACCTGACCACATGGCTAACTTTTCACCTATCCCGGCCATGAGCTTGCTCAGTTTCATTTCAGGACACAGGTATAACAATATACTGGGCGGTATCTACTGCAGTTATTACGAGTGGTACCACGATCTTCCCCATGTCTCCTCGTCAATGTTTGGGGACCAGACGGAAAACTGCGAAAGTTCCGACTGGTATCTTGGCACTTACTGGATTGTCGCTGGTTCGAATATCAACATGACCCGAACGGCTGACAGCCATTTCCTTTCTGAAGCAAAATACCGCGGCTCAAAGATCGTGGTAATGTCACCCAACTATTCGGACGTAACCAAGTATGCCGATACATGGGTTCCGCTCGTTCCCGGCAGCGATGGTGCTTTCCTCATGGCATGTATTCATGTCATTTTGAAAGAGTTTTATGTCGATAAGGAAACGCCATATTTCACCGAGTATTCAAAGCAATACACCAACCTACCTTTTCTGGTGGTTCTGGACAAAGATGGCGACAAATACCAGATGGGGCGCTTCCTGCGTGCGTCTGATATTACAGAATACGCCAACGAGGAAAACGCCGATTGGAAGCTCATCATGACCGATGGTGATGGGAAGCTCCACGTTCCCACCGGTTCCATCGGTTTCAGATGGGAGGAGAAACCGACCGGTAACTGGAACCTACAGCTTAAGAATGCTGTCACCAAAGAAGACTTCGATCCGCTTCTCACCTTGCTCGGGAATGATGACCAGGAGGCATCGGTCTCATTCAGTGACTTCAGCGATACTTTCAGCATCTTCATAGGGAGGACTGAAGGTAAGGGGCAAAAGGCAAAAGAAATCCTGCGTTCAGTTCCCGCCAGAAAAGTCAAAACAAAAGATGGCAAAGAGCTGCTCGTTACCACCGCCTTTGACCTCACCATGGCACAGGCAGGTGTAGGAAGAGGTTTAAGCGGCGATTATCCTAAAGACTACAACGATCCGAAGCCCTATACTCCTGCCTGGCAAGAATCACATACGGGTGTGGGTAGAGACCTTGCTATTCAGATCGGAAAGGAATTTGCGGAAAATGCCGAAAAAACAAAGGGTAAATCACTCTTCATCACAGGTCCGGGAATTCAGCACTTCTATCATGGCGCATCCTTATATTACCGCAACGAGGCGGTAATGCTTGCTCTTTGCGGCTGCAATGGGGTGAACGGGGGTAATTTTAACCATTACGTCGGCACCCAGCACACTCGTCTGAATGCTGCATTTGTGAATATGAGCGGCGCCCTCGATTGGCAAAGGCCTCCGCGGCTCATGAATTCCACCTCGCTGTGGTATTTCCAAACCGGTCAATGGCGATACGACAACATGTCTCTTGATACCCAGTGGGCAACGGGAGCCAAGAAGCTTCCTAAATTCAACCACGCCGCCGATATGAATGCACTTGCCGTCAGATTGGGATGGCTGCCTTTCTTCCCACAAATTGACAAGAAGAATTCGCTAGAGATCTACAAGGAAGCTGTCGCCGCCGGGTGCAAGACCGATGATGAAGTGAAAGACTGGGTGCTGGAGCAATTTAAGGATGGCACATACAATTTTGCCATCCATGATGTGGATGCTCCCGAGAATCAACTGAAAATGGTCACCGTGTACCGTGGAAACCTCATTGGAACCAGTATGCGGGGGCATGAAATATCGCTTAAGCACTGGCTCGGGACGCACAATAATGTGATGTGGGACGAAGAACCGGCAAAAGACCTAGTGAATGAAATCGAATGGAAAGAAGATTCCCCCATGGGGAAACTTGACTTCTTGGTGAATCTTAATATTCGAATGGATTCCACTGCCAACTATTCCGATGTGGTCCTGCCGGCTGCATTCTGGTATGAAAAATATGATGTCACCTTTGGCGACATGCACACTTTTGTTCACCCACTGACGCCTGCAACGCAGCCGCCGTGGGAAGCAAAACACGATTGGGATTCCTTCAAAATAATCGCCAAGCAGTTCGAAAAATTGGCAAAGAAGCACCTCCCGGATCCCATAAAAGATGTTGTGATGAACGCCACCTGGATGGATAGTCCTGGTATGCTTGCTCAACCTTTGGGAGAAGTAAAGGACTGGCGAAACGGAGACACAGAAGCTGTCGCCGGCAAATCTTTTCCCAGTATTGCTATTGTGGAGAGGGATTACACCAATGTCTACGAAAAGTTAGTTTCGTTAGGCCCGCTCGTCAGCCAGCCAAAAGGCTATGGCTCCAAAGGACAGTACACTGACCTGACGCCCATCGTTGAAGAAGAACTCAAGAACAATGAAGCATTAGATGTCAAGAACGGACGAGTATATTTTGAAAAACCGGAACAGGCATGCGAGGTCATTCTTCAGATCTCTCCTGAACTCAATGGTCGACTGTCGTCTATGTTTTTCAAGGAAATGGAAAAGAAAGTGGGGCTTCCACTCGCCGACATGGTTGAAGGAGTCAAAGACAGGAAGGTTCATTACAAGGACATCATTTCACAGCCGAGAAGAATTCACACCACACCACAGTGGAGTGCTGTATTGGCAGATAAAGATGGCAAACAGAGAACTTTTGGTCCATTTACGATGAATGTGGAACGGCTGAAGCCGTGGCACACCCTTTCGGGAAGGCAAGAGATTTACTACGACCATCAGGGAATCAGAGAACTGGGAGAAGCGCTACCCACCAATAAACCGCCGTTGGACATGGTGGCTATTGGAGATATCAATCTTGATAAGGCCGGTCCAAAGTCAAAGGTATTCCGCTTTATTACGCCACACGGCAAGTGGCAAATACACAGCTCTTTTAGGGACCATTGGCCCATGATGCACATGTCTCGCGGAGGTCCTACCGTATGGCTGAATCCCGATGATGCTGATGAGATTGAGGTGAAAGATAACGACTGGGTGGAAATGTTCTGCGAGAACGGCATTGAAGTGGTAAGAGCGGTGGTAAGCCATCAGGTACCGAGGAATATGGCCATTACTTACCACCAAGTCGAAAGGCACATAAATGTTCCTTTCTCTCCTCTTGCCAAGAAAAATAAACTCTCCGATCTTCGGGGCGGAAACAACAACGCAACAACGAGAATTTTGATGAATCCTCACACTATGATTGGCGGATATGCCCAATTTTCGTATTACACCAACTACTGGGGGACAAGCCCCTCAGAGAGGGACCATGGGGTCATCATCCGAAAAATGCCGCTTGGTGATGATGGGAAGCCGGTCTACAAGGAAAGTGAACTGCACAAGCTACCGGAAGGATAGGTAAACAATATGCGAGTAAAGTCACAAATGAGTATGACGTTCAACCTGGAAAAGTGCATTGGCTGCAACACCTGTACGGTCGCCTGCAAGAATGTATGGACGAATCGGGAAGGCGCCGAATATATGTGGTGGAACAATGTGGAGACAAAGCCGGGTATCGGCTATCCAAAACAGTGGGAAAATCAGGAAATGTGGAAAGGAGGATGGATTAAAAAGAATGGTAAGCTGCAGCTTCGCTATGGCAGTAAAGCCTATATGCTGTCCAATCTCTTCTTCAATCCGCACACACCTGAAATGAAGGATTATTACGGAGACGGTGACGTATATACTTTCAGTTACGATGATCTCCACAATTCAGAGCAAACTGAACAGCAGCCGGTTGCATCACCCAAATCCATGGTAACCGAAGAGGAAGATGTCCCCATCAATTGGGGTGTAAACTGGGAAGACAACGCCGGCGGTGCCCACGTTACCGGAAAGTACGACATCAATTTTAAGGATATGAACGAAGCGGAGAAAGAAGCATTCCTTAAATTCAGAGATATATTCTATTTTTATCTTCCCCGTATATGCAATCATTGTCTTAATCCCGCTTGTGTCGGTGCCTGTCCATCCGGCGCCGCTTACAAGCGGGAAGAAGACGGCATTGTTCTCATTGATCAAGACAGATGCCGAAACTGGCGCTACTGCATCTCTTCCTGCCCCTACAAAAAACCCTATTACAATTGGGTCAGCGGAAAGATGGAAAAGTGTATTCTCTGCTACCCGAGAGTTGAATCTGGTCTGCCTCCGGTCTGCTTTCATTCCTGTGTGGGGAAAATCCGCTCATTTGGAGTCCTTCTTTACGATATGGACATGGTAAATGAAGTGACTTTGGCAGATGATCAGGACTTAGTGACGAAGCATAGAGAGGCCATTCTGGACCCGTTTGATCCCAGTGTGATCGAAGCGGCGAAGAAAGAAGGCCTCGGTGATGATTGGATTGACGCAGCGCAACGCTCACCCATTTACAAAATAGTCAAAAAGTGGGAATTAGCGCTGCCACTACACCCTGAATTCAGAACTCTTCCTTCCCTGTTCTATATTCCGCCGTTGGCCCCTATCACCACCAGCGCAGGAAAGAACACTCCTTTAGACACAGATGTGTTTGACATGACGAAGCCGGAAAATGGCCCGCTTGTCGGTCTGGACGAATTAGACAAATTCCGTCTCCCCATCACCTACCTCGCTAGTATGTTTGGAGCCGGGAACGAACAAGTAGTGAAAACGGCACTTCTGCGTCAGCTTGCGATAAGGCACCACGAGAGAAGCCTGAGGGTGGAAAAAAAGCCAAATCTGGATGTACTCAAACAGGTGGGGTTGACCGCAGAGGATGCAAAAGAAATGGTGCGGGCACTATCCCTTGCCTTCTACAATGAACGCTTTGTTCTACCGACTACAAAGCGTGAAAGTGCCGAGATGAGTCCATATACCGAGCGTGGCCTCGCAGGCTTTGATAAGATGAATCCCTGGTCGCCAATGAAGAGAAGAAAGAGCTATTTCAAATCGTATCATACTGATTCAAAAGACTATGAATAACGGAAATGGAAATCAAGTAGTTAAAGATGTTTACGCGCTCATCGGCGAGTTGTGGTGCAGTCCACCTGAAGTGGATACGGAGAGGGCGAAAACCAAAAAAGATGCTGATCGAGTGCTTGCAGGATTGGAGACCGTCGATAAGGAGAGTGCAAAGCTGCTTTCCATTTTTCTAAAGGAAGAGACCATCTCCGATGAGGACTATGTCGACCTGTTTGAGCTCCAGCCCAAATGTCCTCTCTATCTTGGAAGTCATACGTTTGATGAACCGCAGACCTGTGCCAATGCTGCCGTTTCCGATAGAAACGAATACATGATAGAGCTAATTGGAATCTACAGGCATTTTGGACAGTCAATTAATGGTGGAGAGTTGCCGGATTATCTGCCACTAATGGTAGATTTCCTTTCGCTGACTGCTGAATCGAAAGACGATCCTATAAGAGGAAAATTTATTGATGAGTATATGTTGCCCTTCATGCCTCCGATACGCTCTCGATTGGAAGAATTGGAAACACCCTACTTCCATCTGTTGGGTGCATTGGAAAAGGTCATAGATCTCGATCTGAAAACACAAGCACTACCAACACAACAATCAAAACCAAAAGAAGAAGGATGCAGTTATGCTTGATAATCTTTTTGCTATGCTTGAAAATCTTTTTGCTATATTTAACGATTTCTTTTTTATCGGTCTTCCCTACATCTCAATTTTACTTTTGTTCGGCGGAACACTATATCGTCTTTTTTTTGGGTTTAAAGGCACCTTCAGAAAGATGGATCGGACCGCTCGGGGCGATTTTCTATGGACCACAAGATCTACAGGCTTTTTTGGTCGTGCATCCATAGGTCCTGCAGCACTATGCCTCCATTGGGGAATCATTACGTTGTTCGTAACACATTTAGTAGGTGTTGTTGGTGGCGTGCTCAGTCTTATAGCCTGGGTAGACTTTTTCCGATGGGTTGGAATGTTTGGCGGCATCCTCTTATTGTTTGGTCTTGTCTGGGCCTTTGTACGGAGAATTGTAATCCCTCAGATAAAGGCTATGAGCAAAGCTGAAGATTACATAGTCTTGATATTTTTGATTCTCATCGCCTTCTTTGGGCTTTATCAGTCGGCAATAAAGTTGGTTTTCGGAGTAACTTATTCTGTTGCGCCCTGGCTGTGGAGTGTTGTTAAACTGCAACCAGATCCCTTATTAATGCAGGCGGTACCACTTGTGAATAAGCTTCATATAGTCGTCGCTTTAATATTTTTTGCGTATTTCCCTTTTACCAAACTTGTCCACGCATTTACCTATCCGCTTACATATTTTTGGAGACCATACATTTCTATGCGAAAGTATGCAGGCTTGAAGCGATGAGGAAAATGAAATCCGGAACAGTGTGGGTATAACAGTATAACAAATGGAGCATACTTTTTAATCGAAAGAAATCTTCTTCAACGGCCCAGTCTGGCCGTGGTAAATTGTACCTTTAGATTCCCTTGCCCTAATTATGCCAACTGTAAATCCAAAATATTCCGCCCATATGGGATTTGTCTATTCGTATCGAAAACGGCTCCTGACACAACATTTATTAATAGATTGAGTGACAATGCAAAAAGAAGCAACCGCTACCTCACATAAGATACTTTTTTTAAACACACTGGCTTTTACGGCCTGTTTTGCCGTGTGGATGATAAACGGTGTCCTTGTAACTTATTTGGTCACGAATCAGTATTTTGATTGGGGACCAATCGAGATTGGGTGGCTGATGGGAATCCCAGTTCTAACGGGGTCGATCTTCCGTCTACCAGCCGGTATGCTTACGGATAAATTTGGGGGAAAACCGGTATTTGTAATCTTGTTGTTCATCTGTGCGGTGCCCATGTTTCTTTTATCTTATGCTAATGATTTTATCAGTTTTGCTTTATGCAGTTTTGGTTTTGGGTTAACAGGTGCCAGCTTTGCCATTGGTATTGCTTTTACATCTGTCTGGTATCCGAGAAAACTGCAGGGAACAACTCTAGGGATTTTTGGCGCAGGCAATGCGGGGGCAGCCTTAACAACTTTATTTGCGCCAACATTGCTCAATACGTATACAGCCAATGGAACAAATATGGAAGGCTGGCGCATGCTGCCGAAAGTCTATGCCGCAATGTTGGTGATTATGGGGATCATTTTCTTTTTATTTGCAGAAAATAAAAAGCCTGCTTCAAGTAATAAGACCTGGGTAAAAATGCTTAGTCCTCTAAAAAATATCCGTGTATGGCGCTTCGGGTTCTATTATTTTTTGGTTTTTGGGTGTTTTGTAGCTTTTTCCCAATGGCTCGTTCCATATTTTGTAAATGTCTATTATATGCCTATCGTGACAGCAGGAATCTTTGCCGCTTTATTTAGTTTCCCCTCCGGGGTAATTCGGGCTCTCGGAGGATGGATGTCAGATAAGCATGGAGCTAGAAAGGTCATGTATTGGATTCTGGGCACATCGACACTCATCAGCTTCATGCTCATCGTACCTAAAATGGATATCTATTCTCCAGGAAAAGGGATCATGGCCCAACGCTCTGGAATTGTGACCAGGGTTTCAGAAACAGAAATTGATGTTGAGGGGAAAAAGTATCCTCTGCAGGTCAAACCCACCACATTTGAAAATTTAGATGACCAGGTATTGGTTTTCCCTACCAAGGAAGTTTGGCAGGAAAGCGTGGTTACTGAAGGACAAAAAGTGCTAAAGAAGGAACTTCTCGCTAAAGGAGTGACTCGAATTTATTTCCAGGCAAATGTATGGATCTTTGCGGTGTTGGTCATTTTATTAGGAAGCATTTGGGGAATTGGTAAGGCTGCAGTATATAAGCATATTCCCGATTATTTTCCGGAAGAAGTCGGGGTGGTTGGTGGTATGGTTGGAGTGCTTGGAGGTTTAGGCGGATTTTTCTGTCCGATCATCTTTGGATATCTGCTGGAAGGAACTGGTTTATATACCAGCTGTTGGATGTTCATGTTTATCTTATCCTTTGTATGTCTGGTATGGATGCATCGATCGATTATGAAAACCTCCAAGTTTTCAAACGGTTTAGAATAATAGTTTGGCAGTTTACAATAAGCGAGTAATAAATTTTGGATAAGAGAGATGCGTCCTATTAAAAAAATTAATCGTTATTTAACTATACCTTTAGGAGAACTTAGTTATGCCAACCAATCTTGAAAAATGGGATGTTGAAAACCAGGATTTTTGGGAATCAACTGGTAAAACGATAGCTAATAAGAATCTTTGGTTATCCATTCCCGCCCTTTTCCTATCATTTGCCACGTGGGCCATGTGGGGAGTGATCATCAACTATATGAAGGATTTTGGCTATAATTTTGGTATGACCAAAGGTTTATTATCTGGATCCGAAGAATACAAAACAGTGCTGAAAGAAGTGAACACTCTCTATTACTCACTTCCTGCTATTGCTGGATTAGCTGGTGCAACGCTCCGAATTCCCAACTCCTTTTTAATATCTTTAGGAGGAGGTCGCAATGTGATCTTCTTCTCTGCTTTGTTGATGTTAATACCTTCAATAGGGACAGGTTGGGCCTTATCTGATATTAATACGTCATACATTATTTTCGCCTCAATGGCTTTACTTTCTGGGTTTGGTGGAGGGAATTTCGCCTCTTCAATGAGCAATATAAGTTTCTTCTTTCCTAAAAGGGTGCAGGGCTATGCCTTGGGAATGAACGCGGGAATTGGGAACCTGGGCGTTGGAGCGATGCAAAAGATAATCCCTCTGGTTATTGGACTTTCACTTTTTGGAGCTATCGGTTCCGAGGCAATTGTGAAAGGAATCCCCTTTGATGGTTTGCAAAATGCTGGTTGGGTGTGGGTTCCGCTGTTGATTCTCTCGGTTATAGGAGCTTTCTTTGGGATGAATAATGTGGTAACAGGAACACCGAGTCTTCCAGGAACGATACAAGGGGTTTCGAAAACTGCTTATATGATTGCTTTAGGATTGATAGCCGCTGTGACAGGTGCATTTCTGCTGATTGGTTTGCCTTGGGAAAGCTGGGGAATGAAAAATGCATCCATTTGGATTGTAGTTTTCGTTGTAGCCTCCATCACTGTGCTACTGATGAAATATGCAACTCCGGGAGAAATCAGGGGAAACCTTAATAAGCAATTCGAAATATTTAAAAATAAGCACAACTGGGTAATGACAATTATCTATACGATGACATTTGGTTCATTTATCGGATTCTCCTTTGCATTTCCGAAGTTATGTCAGGACATATTTGTGTATACTGACTCTGCAAATCCGGATTATATAAATCCGAATGCTCCGAACTTTATGCTGTGGGTTTTCATCGGACCGATGATTGGCGCTTTGGTCCGACCGGTTGGGGGAATAATTGCTGACAAGGTCAACAGTGGAGCAAAGGTGACATGTTTTAGTACTATACTGCAGATATTGGCAGCATTAGCAGTAGCCTATTTTGTTATTCAGGCAAAACAAAGCAATACGCCCGAGATATATTGGTGGCCGTTCTTCTCTTTTTTCATGATCCTATTTCTAACCACTGGTATTGGTAACGGCTCTACCTTTCGCAGTGTACCGTATATCTTCAGCAAAGAACAGGCAGGCCCCGTTCTTGGATGGACCTCAGCGATTGCCGCTTACGGCGCATTTATTATCCCTAAAGTGTTTGGACAACAAATTAAAGCAGGTCATCCTGAATATGCTTTATACGGATTTACTGTTTATTATGTGATTTGTCTTGTGCTTAACTGGTGGTATTATCAGGGTCCCAAAAGAGAATTTGATAATCCGTAAGTAAATACTACGTCTCCTCCTGTTTCGGGGTCAACTGGTTGTTAATCTGAAAAGCCTGATGGACTTGAGATCGATTCTATCAAAAATGAACCGTCTTTATTTTGTATAATAGATAAAAAAGTTTTCCCACTTGAATATTCAAGTGGCGTGACTTATAGTCATTACGATGGCCATGGCGAGTTCCTGTCCGTTCATAGGGCAGAGCATTCAAGTGACGAGACATATCTTGGTCTAAATATTCTTGTAAATAGGTTTCTACCATTTGTTTTAAAAAGTCTGAATCATTTAGGCTTTTATCTTTTCTTTGGGTCATGGTTTTACTCCTTAATTATTTGCTTCTTTTCAAGACGCCATAGAGAAAACTGTGCTCTTTTTTTAAAATTACAGAAAATTATAAGTATTAGTAATACTAATATGAACATTTAATATATCTAACTAGAAATATTATTACTATAGTATTAATATTCATCGGACAATAAGGTCTGATTATCTTAAGTTGATAGGTCAGATTATCTTAAGTTGAAAAATAATGACACATTTCTTAACTAAATCATCTCAATATGCCATACAGGCAGTTATGTTTTTGGCAGCACAGCCAAGACATCAACCTGTATTCCAGAGAGATATATCGCAATCATTAGATATACCTATTCATTTCTTGGGGAAAGTTTTGCAAATACTTGTAAAACATGATTTGATTATTTCCCATAAGGGAATCAATGGTGGTTTTGAAATAAATGATGACACTGGAAAAATAACATTAGATGTTATTGTAAGAATAATAGATGGAGATAGTTATTTAAATGGGTGTATGGTTGGCTTCCCTCATTGTTCGGATGAACATCCTTGTCCAGTACATGATGAATGGGTTGTTGCAAGGACTGAGATAATGAAAATTTTTGAAGAGATAGATATTAATCAATTCAGTGAAGAATTGCAGTCTAAACTTGATTTCATGACAGAAAAAAGTAAACAAAAAGAGAATGAAGTATGAAAAAAATCTTTTCCATAAATACAATCATATTAATAACACTATTTATAGGCGTCCACAGTTTATTATTCAGTCAAAGTGACCCGGAGGAATATTTTGAGAAAAATTGTTTCAGTTGTCACACAATTGGTGGTGGTAGATTAACAGGGCCAGATTTAAAGGATGTTGAAAAACGAAAAGATCCTGCATGGTTAGAAAAATTTATTTTGACTCCCCAATCTGTTATTAATAGTGGTGATGCTTATGCATCTAAAATATTAAAGGAAGCCCGTGGAGTTGTGATGCCTAAAGTGGCAAACTTGGATCCATCCATGACGCGGGCATTGTTAAAATTTATACGTGAAGAATCAGGTAAAGAGAAATCACGTTTTGCAGGCTCTACTTTGGCTGACAGGCCCCTGACTGAAGAAGATTATAAGATTGGTAATGCGCTTTTTATAGGAACAAAACGGTTGAAAAATAAAGGCCCATCATGTATTGGTTGCCATGAAATTGCTGGAGAAGGTTTTCTTGGCGGCGGTCTTTTAGGCCCTGATTTAACAGAAGCGTACGGTCGTCTCGGTGGCAAAACTGCAGTTGCAGCCTGGTTGTCAAACCCGTCATCGGAGATCATGTCACCCATTTATAAGAAGTATCCCATAGACGAAAACGAAGTGCTTCCGCTGTTAGCATATTTAAAAAACAAAGCAGAAGGGAAGGACATTGTGAGCGATGCCCACGATTTCAATTTTATGATATTTGGTTTTATTGGTTTAGCCCTTTGTTTGGTATTATTTGATTTAGCCTGGGGGAATCGCTTGCGTGCGGTTCGGAAACCCATGGTAAAAGGAGAGTTATCATGAGTAACAATAAGTTGTCTTGGGTTAGAGACGAAATCTCCCCGGAAAATAGAAGCTGGGAAGAATTTTACCGCCATCGTTGGCAGTATGATAAAGTGGTTCGAAGTACGCACGGTGTAAATTGTACAGGGAGCTGTACGTGGCAGATTCATGTAAAAGATGGGATTGTCACTTGGGAAATGCAAGGGTTGGATTATCCAAAGCTTGAGCATGGTATTCCACCATATGAACCACGTGGATGTCAACGTGGTATATCATTTTCTTGGTATTTATATAGTCCATTACGTGTTAAATATCCAACAATTCGTGGGGTATTGCTTGATTTATGGTTAAAAGCTAAAAAAGAATTTGATGATCCTGTTGAAGCGTGGCAATCTATGGTGAATAACCCTGTAAAGCGGAAACGCTGGCAGCGGGCTCGCGGTAAAGGTGGTTTCCGTCGAACAAGTTGGGATACTGTAAAAGAAATTATAGCTGCATCCATGGCACATACTATTAAGCAACATGGTCCGGACCGAATTGCCGGTTTTTCACCGATCCCAGCTATGTCTATGATTTCATATGCATCTGGTGCTCGATTAATGCAACTCATTGGCGGTGTTTCACTTTCATTTTATGATTGGTATTGTGACTTGCCTAATGCTTCTCCTGAAGCCTGGGGAGAACAAACAGATGTTCAAGAATCAGCTGACTGGTATAATGCCAAAATGCTCGCTGTTATGGGTGCCAACCTAAATATGACGCGAACACCAGACGTTCATTTTGCGGCAGAAGCGCGATATAACGGAACAAAGATGGTGGTATTTTCACCGGATTTTTCTCAAGTATCCAAATTTTCCGATGAATGGATTCCCATCAATGCGGGGCAAGACGGCGCCTATTGGATGGCAGTGAATCATGTGATTTTGAAAGAATTTCATCATGAGAAACAAGAAAAATCCTTTCTTGATTATTCAAAACAATACACGGATTCACCCTTTTTGGTTGAGTTAACAAACGATGGCGATTCATACAAAGCAGGACAATTATTGCGAGCAAATCGTTTGAACCAATATAAAGATATGGAAAATGGCGATTGGCAATTTTTGATGTGGGACGAAGAAGAAAACCGAACAAAAGTGCCCAAAGGCTCTGTGGGTAATAGATGGGCTAAAGAAAATAAAGGTCATTGGAATCTGAAATTGGAAGATAATGCAGATGGTTCAAAAATTCATCCTAAACTCACATTTTTAAAAGATTCTGACCATGTCTTTTCCGTGGAATTGGACGATTTTGGACAAGGCGAAACCATTTCGCGATATGTTCCTGTGAAAATGATTGAAACGGCTGACGGTCAAGTTCCGGTTGCCACAGTTTATGATTTGCTCATGGCGCAATATGGCGTAGGTCGGGGTCTTGAAGGATATCCGGAGAATTACGAAGAAGACGCAACTTACACGCCGGCTTGGGCCGAAAAATATACGGGAATCGCACCTGAAACATTGATTCGATTTGCTCGGGAATGGGCAAGCACAGCAGAAAAAACCGGCGGAAAATGCACAGTGATTATTGGCGCAGGAATCAACCATTGGTATCACGCAAATCTTATGTATCGCGCCGCAATTCATGCTCTTATGTTTACGGGATGTATAGGTAAAAACGGTGGCGGATTAGCTCATTATGTCGGACAGGAAAAATTAGCCCCGGGCGAATCTTGGGCATCGATTGCACTAGCAAAAGATTGGTTTGGGCCGTCCCGACTTCAAAATACACCAAGCTGGCATTATGTCCATTCGGACCAATGGCGATATGAAAAATCCTTTACCGATTATCATACGGTGCCAGAAAAACAGCCAGAAAAAACAATGGCAAAAGGTCACACAATGGATGTGAATGTAAAAGCAGTCCGAAATGGCTGGCTTCCTTTTTATCCACAGTTTGAAGCAAACCCTATTGATTTGGCGAAGGAAGCGCGAGAAAATGGTGCCAGCGATGAGCAGGGAATTGTGGATTATGTCGTAGAAAAATTGAAAAAACGGGACATGAAATTTTCTATCGAAGACCCGGATAACTCGGACAATTGGCCTCGCGTTTGGTTTATATGGCGCGGAAATGCCATTGGGGGTTCTGCTAAAGGCCATGAATTCTTTTTAGATCATTATTTAGGAACGCACACGAATCAAGTGTCAGATCCACAATTTGCCAAAGGGTCCACGGAAGAAGTGGTTTGGCATGACAAAGTGCCCCAAGGGAAAATGGATTTGATCGTGGATTTGAACTTCCGTATGGATACTTCAGCTCTGTATTCAGATATTGTTTTGCCTGCAGCGACTTGGTATGAAAAAGCCGATTTGAATTCTACCGATATGCACAGTTTTATTCATCCGTTGGCAGAAGCAGTTCCACCGGCGTGGGAATCAAAAAGTGATTGGGATATTTTCAAAGATATTGCAGAATCATTTTCTAAAGTATCGGAAAAACATTTTCCTGAACAAATGGAAGATGTGGTTACCTTGGCATTAGCCCATGATACACCGGCAGAAATCGCTCAAAAAGAAATCAAAGATTGGATTGACGGCGAAGTTGAGGCTATTCCCGGAAAAACTATGCCCGGAATTAAGGTGGTGAAACGGGATTTCAAAAACGTTTATAAGCGCTACATTTCTTACGGTCCAAATGTGCCGGCGAATGGTCTCAGTGCCCACGGAACTCATTATGAGGTTAAGGATGAATATGAGCGCCTGAAAATAGAATGTCCAACAGAAACTTGGGACGGACAAACATATCCTTCGCTAAAAGAATCGAAAGATGTGTGTAATACTATTTTGGAATTAGCTACAGTTACCAATGGTGAATTAGCCTATCGTTCCTACAAAAACATGGAAGAAAAAACTGGTTTAGTTTTAGCTGATTTAGCGGAAAAAAATCGCGGTGTTCGTATGAGCTACGATGATTTATGTTCCCAACCTCGAAGATTGCAGAATAGTCCAATGTGGTCCGGACTTTTGGAAAACGGAAGAGCATATTCTCCATTCACATATAATGTGGAACGATTAGTTCCATGGCGAACGTTGACAGGTCGTCAACATTTTTATTTGGATCATCCCGGATACATCCAATATGGTGAACATCTACCAACGTACAAACCTAAACCGACTCCTACACAATACTCAGAATTAGCCACAAGCGAAAGTGAACATAAGACAAAAATATTCAACTATCTAACACCCCACGGAAAATGGCATATTCACTCTACCTATGGAGATAACCACCGTATGTCCACATTAAGCCGTGGTGTTGAACCGTTTTGGATCAATGATAAAGATGCAGAAGAGTTGGATATTGTGGATAACGACTGGGTGGAAGTGTACAATGATAATGGAGTTGTAGTTACAAGAGCAAGTGTGAGCGCAAGGATTCCAAAAGGGATCGTAATTATTTATCATGCAACAGAACGGACGTTATCCGTACCAAAATCACCTTTACGTGGAAACAAACGTGCAGGAATGAATAATTCTCTTACGCGGACAAGATTAAAACCAAATTTAATGGTAGGCGGTTACGGACAATTTACTTATCACTTTAATTATTGGGGTCCCACAGGAAATAACAGAGACACCTTTATTATGGTCAGAAAATTGCCTGTATTAAACTGGTAAAAGGAAAATTATTATGGATATTAGAAGTCAAATCTCAATGGTATTCCACTTGGACAAATGTATCGGGTGCCATACATGCAGTATTGCCTGTAAAAATATATGGACAGATAGAAAAGGTACAGAATATATGTGGTGGAATAATGTGGAAACTAAGCCTGGAACCGGATTTCCTACAAGATGGGAAGACCAGGATAAATACAAAGGTGGCTGGGAAGTTGTAAAGGGTGAATTGGAACTTCGATCAACAAGCAAAACTAAAACCGTTACAAATATTTTCCACAATCCAAATATGCCGACATTGGATGATTACTACGAACCATGGACGTACAAGTATAAAGATTTATTCGATTCTCCGGAAGGTGACGATCAACCGACGGCAAGACCCATTTCGATGGTTACCGGAGAAGAAATGGATATTGAAGCTGGTCCGAATTGGGATGATGATTTGGCCGGTTCACCGATTTATGCAGAAAATGACATAAATCTTGATGGTTTATCAGAAGAGCAACGTGAACAAATGTTTGCCATTGAGCGACTCATGATGTTTTACTTTCCACGCATTTGTAATCATTGTTTGAATCCATCATGTGTAGCTTCCTGTCCATCAGGCGCTTTATATAAACGGGGTGAAGATGGTATCGTTTTATTGGATCAGGAAGAATGCCGTGCATGGCGATCTTGTATTCCTGCGTGCCCATACAAGAAAACTTACTTCAACTGGAACACAGGCAAATCTGAAAAATGTATTTTATGTTTTCCACGTGTAGAAACAGGGCAAGCTCCTGCCTGTTTCCATTCATGTGTTGGGCGTATTCGTTATTTAGGTGTTCTTCTCTATGATGCTAAAAAGATTGAAGAAACTGCAAAACGCCCTGATGAAGAATTGGTTGATGCACAACGGGAAATGATTTTAGATCCCTTTGATGAAAATGTCATACGTGAGGCGAAAAAGAATGGTATTGCTGATTCAACAATTGAAGCAGCACAAAAATCACCTGTTTATAAATTTGTGAAAGAGTGGGGTCTTGCATTACCTCCTCATATAGAGTATAGAACTTTACCCATGCTTTTTTATGTACCGCCAATGCTTCCTGTGATGTCAGCACAAGAGGGAGATTCAGTGCGTAATGTGAATGAGGAGTTTTTCCCCGATTTCGAAAAAGCCCGTGCTCCTATCAAATATTTGGCAAAAATGTTCGGTGGCGGAAATGAAAGTCATTTGCGTTATGTATTAAAAAAACAATCGGCTATTCGTGCTTATCGTAGAGCTGAAACAGTTGGAGATATCGAAAAATTAGATGCCGATAAGGCGTTGCTGGAAGCTGATTGTTCAGCCGCAGAAGCTGAAGGAATTTACCAACTTACTTCTCTTTGCACGTTTGAAGACAGATTCGTTATTCCTGCTGCGCATCGCGAAGAAGCTATCGAAATGATGAAAGATCCTCTGGAACATAAACAGGAAACTGGTTTTGGGTTCAGAGATGAACCAGAGCGGGGTTGGTAAAATGAACACATCCATTTATAACAACATTGTGCCATTGATTTCTTATCCAAGTGCGGATATAAGAAATGATGTAAAAAAAGTGCAACAAAATCTTGATGAACGGTCGGATAATAATTTTCAGACTTTTTCTAATCATGTCAATAAAACTGGAATGACTAAACTGCAGGAAGAATTCACGCAGTTGTTCGATTTTACACCAAATACATGTTTGGACTTGGGATGGCATTTACATGGTGAAAATTATGAACGGGGTGTATTTATGGTTCGAGTACGTGAAATGCTTCGGGAATTCAATATTGTAGAAACGTCGGAATTACCTGACCATTTATCACATATTTTGTCCGTTCTTCCACTAATGGAAAGCAATGATAGAAATGAATTCATCAAAACCCATGTTATACCAGCAATTGAAAAGATAATTGAAGGGTTTGGAGAAACGAAAACACCCTACAAAAATTTAATTCAATTTATTCATGACGTACTGCAATATCAATCAACTGCCCAGGAGGTACAGGCCCAATGAATATGTTACAAAATTACCTTGATACCTTTTTCTTTGTGCTTTTTCCGTATGTGACACTTTTCGCATTCTTTGTTGTTACAATTCAACGGTATCGCTCAAAGTCATTTACTTATTCCAGCCTATCTTCCCAATTTCTGGAAAATCGCCAACATTTTTGGGGACTGGTTCCATTCCATTACGGGATTATTGCTGTTCTCACAGCACACTTTGTATGGTTCTTGGTACCGGGAACGGTTCTTTGGTGGAATAGTGTTCCGGCTCGTCTTTACATTATGGAAATTGCTATGTTTATTTTTGGTCTTATGACATTGGTTGGGCTTATAAATATCGTTTCCCGTAGAAAAACCAATGTGCGTGCCAGAATTGTAACATCTCCAGCAGACTGGTGGGTGTTAGGTATTTTGGCATTTCAAGTTATAACGGGGATTTTAACAGCATATTTTCATCGCTGGGGATCTAGTTGGTTTGCCGCCTCACTCGCCCCATACTTATGGTCAATATTTAAGTTAAGTCCTGATTTATCTTATGTGTCTGCCATGCCTATTACAATAAAACTACATATAGTTGGTGCGTTCTCAATAATTCTATTATTTCCATATACTAGGTTAGTACACATTTTAGTACTACCAAATCCTTATTTATGGCGAAAACCGCAATTGGTTAGATGGAATTGGAATCGCAGAAAAATTCGAACACCTAATGCATCCTTTAAGGCAAAAAACAACAATTAATCATTTAGAAAATTTTCATTAGATGAAAATTCTACAAACCAAAGCCAATATTGTTCTCGTAATGAATACAATAGTCTTTACTATTTGTTTTGCTGTTTTTATGCAGTATGTGCAGTTTTAAACTGGTGATATTATTTAGAGTCAAAAGCTGATTATAAAAATCCATAAGTCAAAGGAAAATAGGATGAGAGAACAAACTATTGGTGAAATTGTAAGCGACAATATTCGGACCGCCAACGTGTTCAAAAAACATGGTTTGGATTTTTGCTGCGGAGGTGGAGAAAAACTGGAAACAGCCTGCGAAAACAAAGGGACTGATTTGGACGCGATTATGGCCGATTTGGAATTGGTCATAAATGGTGAAAAATCAACGTTAGATTATCAATCCATGCCACTGGATAAATTGGTGGATTATATCTTCGAAGAGCATCATAAATACATTTACGTTAATGGGCCCATTACGGGTGAATTTATCAATAAGGTTGCGCGAGTTCATGGAGAACGCCATCCTGAAACGATTGAAGTGGCAAAATTATACAACGAACTCATGCAGGATTTACACCAACACATGATGAAGGAAGAGCAAATATTATTCCCTTATATCTCACAAATGGTTCAGAATTCGTTAGCCAATGGTGCTTTTGTAAATGGACCCATATCGATGATGATAGCAGAACATGATACAGCGGGAGAAATTTTGAAAAAAATGAGTGATTTGTCGAATGAGTATGAACCACCTGCAGATGGATGTAATACCTATCGTGCGGCTTATGCAAACTTAAAAGCCATGGAAGACGACATTCATTTACATATTCATCTGGAGAATAATATTTTATTTCCTAAGGCATTGGAATTGGAAGAAAGTTTGTTGGGCTCATAAAATAAATGCAAAAACAATTCAAACTGATTACCGCTTTAATTTTTGTTTTAGGACTCATTATCGTCATTAACAACAGCACATTTCGTATGCCGGGAAATCAACAAAATTATGAACCGATTCAGCCTATTGATTTTTCCCATCGTTTGCATGCAGGCGAAATGGAAGTGCCATGTCAGTATTGTCATTATGGTGCATCTCAAAGTCGTCATGCGGGGATTCCAGCGACGAGTGTTTGTATGAATTGCCATAAATATGTGTCCGCTACCCGAGACGATTTACGATTGGAAGAAGAACAAGCGATAGCAGAAGGCAGAGAAATGCGACCGCTCACATCATTGGAAATTATTAAAATATATTCGGCCATGGGATACGATCCACAAGGGAATCCTCTTGAGGATAAAAAGGGAAAATCTGTTGAATGGGTCAAAGTACATAATGTACCGGATTTCGTCTTTTTCAGCCATAAACCACATATAACTGCCGGAGTGGATTGCGCAGATTGTCATGGAGATGTAGCATCCATGGAGCGCATAAAACAAACAGAAAATTTATCCATGGGCTGGTGTTTGGATTGCCACAGAAAAGATCACGAATCGTTGGAAGCTGCCCCGGAACGAACACAACTATTATTGGATTGTGCAACGTGTCATTATTAGAAAAGAAATTGTATGTCTAAAGAAAAAAGATATTGGATGACCAAAGAAACAGATTCTACTGTTGAAGCAATAGTAGGTCCTAATGATTTGGAAACGACATCCATTGAATGGAATCGTAGAGATTTCTTAAAAACAGCAGGCTTTTCCTTGGCGGCATTCATGACGGCCTGTTCTAAAACGCCAGTGAATAAAGCCATTCCATTTTTGATTCAACCGGAAGAAGTGATTCCCGGGAAAGCCTATTGGTATGCATCTACCAGCCACGCCTGCGGTACCGGTTGTGGTGTATTAGTGAAGAATCGAGACAGCCGTCCCATCAAATTGGAAGGGAATTCGGATCATCCAGTGAACCAAGGTGGATTATGTCCTGTATGTCAGGCGAGCATAATCGAATTGTATGATTCAAAACGCTTGCTCCATCCTAAACTTTCCGGAAAAGAAGTCAGCTGGAATGACTTGGATAAATCTGTGGTTCAAGGATTACAAAAAGCACGTGAGAAGGGACAACAAATTGTTTTATTAACTGAAACGGTAACAAGTCCTTCCACAACATATTATATTCAAAAATTCTTAAAAAAATATTCCAACGCTATTCATATTGAATACGACCCCATTTCCTATTCGGCCATTTTAGATGCTCATGAAGTGAATTATGGTATGCGGATTTTACCTCAATATGATTTTGAAAAAGTAGATATGATTTTGAGTCTGGATGCAGATTTCCTTGGCACATGGCTCTCGCCAACGCAGTTTACTAAAGATTATCGGAAGAATCGAAATTTGGAAGCAAAACATATTTCCAAACATATTCAGGTTGAATCTCGATTATCTGTATCCGGTGCAAAAGCGGATAAAAGAATTGTAAAAACCCCTGTTGAAATGCTGCAATTTGTCAAAGATATTGAACACTCTTTACAGGGTAAAGACGGACATGGAATTGCATCAGAAATTGCGAAAGAATTAAAACATTATAAGGGTAAAAGTTTGGTCGTTTCCGGCGTGAACGATCTTGCAATTCAAATACTTGTAAACAGACTGAACGATGCCTTGGGGAATATCGGCAAAACAGTTCATCTGAAAAATCCAAGTTTTCAAAAGGGTGGAAGTGATTCCGCAGTTGCCCAATTATTAACGGAAATGAAAGCGGAAAAAGTTGGTGCCTTATTAATCGCCGGTGTGAATCCTGTTTATGATTTACCTGAAGGTGAGCAGTTTGGTGAACTCATGAAATCAATTCCGGTAACAGTCTCTTTTTCCGCAAAAAATAATGAAACCACTGAATTATGCAATGGTGTTTGTCCGTCACCCCATTATTTGGAATCGTGGTCAGATGATGAATTTACAGCTGGTGTTTTGTCTATGACGCAGCCAACCATTCAAGGTTTGGGTGACACCCAGACATTTAGAAAATCAATAGCCGGTTGGGCAGGCTTTGGCGATGATGAACGGAATTTGGTTCGGAATTATTGGAAGAAAATATATACTACACGAAAAAAAGGAAGCCAGTCTTTCAATCGCTGGTGGGATGAACTGGTCCATGACGGCTTTATTAAGATTAAACCAAAATCTATATCAGTTGGACAGTTTAGAAAAGGGACGATACCGAAAACACTTTTAAAAAATGGATTGACACTTGTGGCTTATCCGTCATTACAAATGCTGGATGGTCGTCATGCAGAAAACCCTTGGTTACAAGAAATGCCGGACCCAATTAGCAAATTAACTTGGGATAATGTAGCAAATCTTTCACCAAAAAAAGCGAAAGAATTGGGCGTAAGTCAATCGGATGTAATCCAAGTAAAAGCCAACGGGAAATCGGTAGAATTGCCCGTGTATATTCAGGAAGGGCAGAGCGACGAAGTGGTGGCTGTGTCCCTTGGCTATGGACGAAAAGGCACAGAACGATTTAAAAACCTTGGTCCGGAATGGATTCAGAAAAAGGCAACTTTGGGCGATGGCGAATTGGTAGGCGAACGGATTAATCATTTATTGGAAAGAAAGGAAAATGTTTTGTCTTTTTCCGGAATTTCCGTGAGCATCTCCAAGACAGGAAAAACAGCAGATTTGGCATTAACCCAAACATATAACACGCTGAAAAATCCTGAAAATACCGCACCGCCTTCTATGAAAGTGCGACCTTTTATTCAGGAAACAACTTTTGACGCATACAAAAAAGATCCATCTTCTGGCGCGCATCATGGACATCAAGTTGTAACGTTGTGGAAAGACGACCATCCTTACGACAAACATCATTGGGGCATGGCGATTGATTTGGGTGCTTGCACAGGATGTTCCGCTTGTGTCATTTCTTGCCAAGTAGAAAATAATGTTCCGGTGGTGGGAAAAGATGAAGTATTTCGCCGTCGTGATATGGCGTGGATGCGGATTGACAGATACTATTCCGGTGAAGGGGAAAATGTGGATGTGGCGTTTCAGCCTATGATGTGTCAGCATTGTGATAATTCGCCTTGCGAGCCAGTATGTCCTGTTTTAGCGACGGTGCATAGTTCGGAAGGATTAAATCAACAAGTCTATAATCGCTGTGTGGGAACGCGATTTTGCGCCAATAATTGTCCCTACAAAGTTCGGCGATTTAACTGGTTCGATTACGCCCATAATGATGAATTGGAAAATATGGTTTTGAATCCGGACGTTACGGTGCGAAGCCGGGGCGTGATGGAAAAATGTTCCATGTGTATACAGCGGATTCAGGAAGCAAAATTTGAAGCAAAGCAGAAAGGAATTCCTTTAGCCGATGGCGATATTAAATTGGCGTGTCAGCAATCGTGTCCCGCAGATGCCATCACATTTGGCGATTTGAATGACCCTGAAAGTGATATCTCAAAATTGGTTGAAGACCCGCGCCATTATCATGTTTTGGAAGAATTGAATTCTCGCCCAACAGTTGGATATTTGACCATGGTAAGAAATCGCAAAGAAGAAAAAGGGAGAAATCATCATGGCTAATCATGTTGAATCTTTGAGAAAACCCCTGGTTCACGGAAATAAAAATTTAAAGACAGTCACCAATGATGTTGTGGGAATTATGGACAAAAAACCAACCGGATTATGGTGGATTGGATTTATAATTGCTGCGAGTGCATTGACGCTTGGAATCGTTGCGGTGTCCTATCAAATTATGACCGGAATCGGAACTTGGGGACTCAACAAAACGGTTGGCTGGGCTTTTGATATTACCAACTTTGTATTTTGGGTAGGGATCGGTCACGCCGGAACCTTGATTTCTGCCATTTTATTTTTGTTCAGACAAAAGTGGCGGACATCCATCAATCGTTCTGCCGAAGCCATGACCATTTTTGCGGTAATATGTGCCGGTCTATTTCCCATTATTCACATGGGACGTCCGTGGATGGCTTATTGGATGTTTCCTTATCCAAATACCCGCGGTCCATTATGGGTTAATTTCCGTTCACCGCTGGCATGGGATGTTTTTGCCATCGGTACCTACCTAATTATTTCCGCTGTGTTTTGGTATATTGGCATGATTCCCGATTTGGCCACAGTTCGAGACCGAGCAAAAACAAAAGTAAAAAAATGGATTTTTGGATTTTTGAGTTTCGGCTGGTCAGGTTCATTCAGGACCTGGCATCGCTACGAAACAGTTTATGGATTGCTGGCAGGATTGGCGGCACCCTTGGTGGTTTCGGTTCACACCATTGTTAGTTTTGATTTTGCTACATCAGCTATTCCCGGTTGGCATACAACAACATTTCCACCATACTTTGTTGCTGGTGCTGTGTTTTCTGGATTTGCCATGGTGTTGACTTTGCTAATCATTGCTCGAAAAGCTATGCGATTGGAAGAATACATCACCGTCAAACATATTGAAAATATGACAAAAGTGATCATTCTTACCGGTGGTATTGTAACTTTATCTTATGCCACGGAATTTTTCATGGCCTGGTATTCGGGTAATGGCTATGAACAATTTGTTTTCTTGAATCGCGCTATGGGACCTTTTGCTTGGGCATATTGGATTATGGTAGGTTGTAATTTGCTTACACCGCAATTTTTTTGGTTTAAGAAAATCCGTACAAATATGATTATGGTTTTCATTCTATCTATATTCATAAATATTGGTATGTGGTTTGAGCGATTTGTGATTATTGTAACTTCCCTGCATAGAGATTTTCTGCCGTCTGCATGGGCCATGTACAAACCATCGTATGTGGAAATCGCCACGCTCATCGGAAGCTTCGGTTTATTCTTTACCCTGTTCATGTTATTCATCCGATATTTACCCATTATTTCCATTGGAGAAGTAAAAAGCGTCTTGCAGTTTAAAGGGCGACACGGAGGTGAAAAATGAAGAAATATTTTGTAGTGTCGTTTGATAATGAATACGATTTAGTGAATGCTACTCAAGAGTTTAAAAATTCAGGTTTTACGCTATTGGATGCTTTTACACCCTACGCTGTCCATGGATTGGATAAAGCTATGGGGCTGAAACCATCACGGCTTTCTAAAATATGTTTTATGTTTGCGTTTATCGGCCTGACTGTTGGTTTATATGGTCAATATTGGATTTCAGCAGTGAATTGGCCCATCAATATTGGTGGTAAACCGTGGAATTCTATGCCCGGATTTATGCCCATCGCATTTGAAACAACGGTATTATTTGCAGGATTGGGAACGGTGTTTACTTTACTTTGGCGGACAGGTGTATTGCCAGGTAGAAAGCCAAAAATATATGCACCGGATGTTACCGATGACAGATTTGTTATTGTTTTGACGAAAGATTTAAGATCGTTTAACAGCGAAAAAGCAGAAAAGATTTCCACCACTCATTCTGCATTCGATTGGCACGAAATATTGGAATCTGAATAATGGATATGAAATCAATCATGAAATTGGGTATTATTTTGGTTCTTTTATTTGGATTGCAAAAATGTCTGTATAATGACCCCCGTGAATTGAATGTGGAATTTGTTCCGGAAATGGTGCATTCGGTTCCATTCGATGCTTTTGCTGAAAATCCAAATTATTCCAATGGTCAAACCCTGCAAATGCCGGTAGAAGGCACTATTGCTCGGGGATTTCTTCCTGAATATTCCGATGGGGAACTCACGGAAGAATTAGCAGGGAAAGTACTAAAAAATCCTGTTGAAAATTCAGATAAAAATATAGCTCGTGGTGAATGGGTGTATCGTAATTATTGTCAGGTTTGCCACGGCATGACCGGTTTGGGCGACGGACCAGTGACAAAACGAGGTGTTCCACCGCCATCATCTTTGCTTTCGGAAAATGTAAAAAATATGAAGGACGGACAATTGTATTTCATCATTTCAAACGGCAAAGGAAATATGGCATCCTATCGTTCGCAAGTGCAGCGAGAAGACCGTTGGAAAGTGATAAAATTCATAAGAACAATGGGGAAATAAAATGACGACGGAAAATATAAATATCCTAACAAATCGTCAAAAATTGTGGCTGAAAATATTCATGGGTTTGGGTGTGTTGACTTTTGCAATTAGTGTTTTCACTGATCCAACACGAGCTTGGTTAAATTTACTTTTGTCCGGATATTTCCTCACTGGAATCGGCTTTTGCGGCATGATGATGGTTGCCATTCATTATGTATCAAATTCCGGTTGGGATGTTGTTATTCGCCGTGTGCCGGAAGCTATGTTTTCAGTATTACCCATTGGCTTTGTGGCTATGCTTTTGTTGTATTTTGGGATGCACGATATTTATGAATGGTCTCACGCAGATGTAGTTGCAAATGATCCCATTTTAGCGGGGAAATCAGCTTGGTTAAATCCAATGGGATTCATGATTCGTATGGTAATTTATTTTGTCTTTTGGATATGGGTGGGCAGGAAAATCATTTCAAGATCCCATGCCATAGATTTAGATGTAGATTCTTATCAACCAAAATCACCTACCGGCTTGTCAGCATTTTGGCTTTATATTGGCGGTATCATGTTTATCTTTTCAAGTTTTGACTGGATTATGTCTTTAGAACCCCATTGGTTTAGCACCATTTTTGGTTTGTATAATTTTTCCGGTATGTTTACGAGCGGATTGGCATTTATTATGATTGCAGTCATTTTTCTGCGACGAACCGGCATTTTGAAAGATACGGTTAAAATTGATCATCTATATGAGTTGTCTCGTTATCTTTTTGGTTTTGTGACCTTTTGGGTTTATATCTGGTTCTCACAGCACATGCTCATCTGGTATGCCAATATCCCCGAAGAAACAGTCTATTATATTAAACGACATGTAGGCGTTTTTGGTTCGCTCACAGTGGTGAATATTTTGTTGAATTGGTTCATTCCGTTTGTCATTTTATTATTCAGAAAAACCAAGCGGAACGAAAAAAGTTTACTTATTGCTGCGTCTCTGGTTTTGTTAGGGAGATGGGTGGATTTATACATGATGATTTTCCCTTCTCATATGAAAACACCCGTATTTAGTTTAATTGAAGTCTTAATGTTTGCAGGTACACTGGCAGCATTTATATGGGTTTTTATAAAGGATTTTGGTAGTAAAAAAACATTACCTGAAAAAGACCCGTATTTAGAAGAAAGCTTACAACTACATACATAAGCAACAAATAATTTTTCATCAATTTCAAACTAGTGGAGTTCAAAAATGGAAACATTTTATGCAAATTTACCTGAAGGACATGTTTTAAAAACCTTATACCGTGAACATGAAATCATTTTAAAAACACTGGATGAAATAACTGAATTGAATACCAAAATTCAAGGATTATCAACTGTGGAAGATGCAGAAAATGATTTGGATAAACTTCATCATTTAGCCATTAAAGTCACAGAATCAGAACCCCACCACCAAAGAGAGGAACAGGCTCTTTTTCCAGTTATGATTGAAAGAGGAATGGCTGGGCCTCCAACAGTGATGACAATGGAGCATGAACCCATTCGCAAATATAAACATGACCTGAAAGACATTACCGTAAATTACAACGGCTTGTCTTTGGACGAGATTCGGACTAAAATAAACAGTACATGTACTGGACTTTGTGAAATGTTAAGCAGCCATATCCAAAAAGAAAACCTAATGTGTTATCCCATGGCATTTCAGGGAATTCCTGAAGAACATGTATGGCAGGATATGAAAAAAAAATGCGATCTGATCGGTTACTGTAGTTTTACACCATAATTTATAATTTATTTTTCATCACTAAAACATACATAAATAAGATTTATAAATCTTATTTATGTAGATAAATATATAAGATTCATCCCATCTATTTATTAAAATGTATACAATCAAATTCAGTATTACCCGAAGAAATAAAGATTAAAAAATATTATTATGAAAATATCCGGGATTATTTTAGCCGCTGGTTCTTCCAGTCGTATGCCAAATCAGAACAAACTGATGGCCAAAATAAATGGTAAAACAATTTTGGAATCAGTTTTAGATACTGCATTAATGGTCGATTTAAGTCAGGTTATTGTGGTATTAGGAAGCAATGCTGAACAATTGAGCGAATTAGTGATTGATTATCCAGTAACTCTGGTAATAAACGATGAATGGGAAAAGGGTATGTCCAGTTCAATTAAAACTGGTGTTGAAAAACTTGAAGATGATATTAATGGTACAATGATTATTTTAGGAGATATGCCGGGTGTAAGAGCAAATGATTTACAACTCTTATTAAATAAGTTTGTTGAGCATGAATACCAAAAGATCGTTTACCCGGCAAGAAATAATCAACAGGGGCATCCTGTTATTTTTCCCAAGAAGTATTTTAAGGAATTGGTTTTATTAACCGGAGATAGAGGAGCAAAATCAATTTTAAATGAAAAAAACACTATAGGCGTTGATATAAATTCTCAAGGTATAATAATGGATATTGATACAGAATCAGACTTAAAAACATTTTTATCTCAAAAGACATAATATGGTTTTACATAAAGATATATTCCAAACCATAGCGCAATTGAATAAGTTGAATGAAAGTTTTGCCATAGCGACTGTTATTATTGTTAAAGGATCATCATCAGGAAAAGAAGGTGATAAAGCAGTATTCGATCAAATGGGAAAACGAATTCTTGGCTGGGTTGGGGGTGGATGTGTTGAGAATAGAGTTGGGCAAACTGTTTTAGAGACACTTATTGATAACAGACCAAGAATAATTGATGTAAATCTTGATAGTGATGACATGGAACTTGGTATACCATGCGGAGGCATTATGACTATATTAGTTGAACCCCATAAAAAGACACCTGTTTTACTCATTAGAGGGATGGGTAGAGTAGTAGAAACAATTGCTGAATTCGGACATAAATTAAATTTTCGTATTCTTGTACAAACACCAGAAGATGAACAAAGTCGGTATGAAAATGCGGATCGAATTATTATAGATCCGTTAGATTTAGAAACTATGGATGAATCAATAGATTATTTCATTCTCGCAACACATTATAGGGACGACCACGAACAAACATTGACTGCATTAAATATGGGAATACCCTATGTAGCAGTAGTTGCCAGTCGTAAAAAAGCTGGTTTAATTATGGACTATTTGAAAGAAAATGATGTTCAGGAAGAAACATTGCAAAGGTTTCATTCACCAGCCGGACTTGACTTAAATGCAAAATCAGCTGAAGAAATTGCATTAAGTATTTTATCAGAAATTGTAATGTTTAAGAATAGTGGATCAGGTAAAATATTAGGTAGTTAAGTGGGGAAAAATACCTCCATTTACCTGGATTATAATGCTACCACTCCCACTGACCCGAGGGTGTTAGACTATATGTTGCCTTATTACAAAGATAAATTTGGCAATGCTGCCAGTTTCCACCACAAGTTTGGTCAGGAAGCAAAAAAAGCAGTTGAAGATTCAAGAAAGATTTTGGCCAGCGAGTTAAATGGAAAAATTCGTGAGATCGTTTTTACAAGTGGTGCTACAGAGTCTATTAATTTGGCAATCAAAGGATTATGTGGGAAAATTGGAAGAAAAAAGAATCATATAATAACTCAGGCAACTGAACATAAAGCTGTTTTGGATACTTGCAATGCCATGAAAAATAAGGGTTGGGAAGTAACCATGCTTCCAGTTAATCCTGAAGGATTTGTTAATCCCGATGATGTGCTTGCATCATTGAAAAATGAAACAATATTAGTTGCAATAATGCATGCCAACAATGAAATAGGAACAGTTCAACCTATTGCGGATATAGGTGAGATCTGCCGAGAGCATGGGATATATTTTCTTGTAGATGCTGCCCAATCATTCGGAAAATTATCCATTGATGTTCAAAAAATGAATATAGACCTGTTGGCTGCTTCAGCACACAAGATTTATGGTCCAAAGGGGATAGGAATTTTATATGTTAATCAAAAGAATCCCAGAATTTCCCTGCAGTTGCAGATCGATGGTGGTAGTCATGAACGTGGTTTCAGATCTGGGACACTTCCTGTTCCCTTAATTGCAGGTTTCGGTGAAGCAGTTCGTATTGCGGAAGAAGATAGAGATGTGGAAAATGAGCATCTTTTACATTTAAGAGATAAGCTAATTGATGAAATAAAAGCAGCTCATCCTGATGTAGAATTAAATGGAAGTAGAAAAAAGCGCTTAACAAATAATGTGAACATTTGTTTTCCGGGGGTTGATGCAGAAACACTCATAATGAAAATGAAATCTGTCGCGTGTTCTACAGGATCAGCTTGCAGTAGCGCAAATCTGGAACCATCCCATGTTCTGAAGGCTATAGGTCACAGAAATGAAATGGCACATTCAGCTATCCGATTCAGTTTAGGCAGGTTTACTACTGAAGATGAAATTGATAGGGCTATAGAGATTATAAATAAAACAGTTACTGCAATTAAAAAAACATCACCTCGCCACAGATTATTAAGTGTTTAACATATTTTACATTGTAGTTAAGATTCTTCATATATTTGTAGATAATTGGTAAATTCTTCAATCAATTAATAATATCTCGAAGCTGAATAACCTACGGCTGTCAATAAGCAGGTAAGGTTTGAGGCCGGTACGGTCCAGAAGGAAACATCTGGATTAGCTCCCGATTCCCAATATAAAACCGGGATGAATTGGAAAGAGAATGGCAGAAAACTTAATACAATTCTATCCAGAAAATGGCGTGCTGAAAAGTCCAGCGCTGCCCATTGTAGATCAATTTGGCCGTTCATTTACCTATCTGCGTATCGCTTTAAATGAACAATGTAATCTGCGGTGCATATACTGCATGCCTGAAGAAGGTATCGACTTTCGCACGGAAGATAAACTATTGACCACTGATGAAATTTGTCGATTTATAGAAATTTTATCAAAGATGGGTATATCCAAAATCCGGTTTACTGGTGGAGAACCATTACTTAGGACTGATCTTTCACAACTTATTCACTTTGCAAATGAGTTGGATGGAGTAGAATCCATTCATTTGACGACAAATGGAATATTGCTTGCTAAAAACATTAATATTTTAAAAGATGCCGGTTTGACTGGAATCAATATCAGCTTAGATACATTAAATGCAAAAAAATTCAAGATAATCACCCGCCGAGAAGGTTTGGATCTAGTATTAAATGGTCTCGAGAAAGCAATTAAATCCGGGTTTAATTCCGTCAAAGTGAATGTGGTCGCTATGCGGGATTTCAATAATGATGAATTGCTGGATTTTATTGAACTCACAAAAAATAATAATGTAACAGTACGATTTATAGAATTGATGCCATTCGATTCACATCAAATATGGAAAACTGGAAAATTTTATGGGGCTGATCAAATTGTTTCTGACCTTGAAAAACAAGTTAAAAAATTGATTCCGATAGATGGTTCTAAAACAGAGCACTATGTCTTCCAAGTGAATGATTATGAAGGTAAGGTGGCAGTGATACCTGCTTATTCGCGCAGCCTTTGTGGAGAATGCAATAGGATTCGTATTACGGCAGATGGGAAATTACTAAACTGTTTATATAGTCAAGGTGAAACCAACCTTCGTGATTTGATGCGGTCAGGAGCTACGAATGAAGAGATTCAAATAGAAATACAACAAACGATGTGGAATAAACTTGAGGATGGTTGGGAAGCTCAGCACCTTGGCAAAGATCATAGAGAATCCATGACTCAAATAGGGGGATGAAAAGATGGAAGATCGGAAATGATAAGCCAAGTGAATGGATTATAGGAGTAAAGAAAAAAGGAAAATATTATGAGTGAATTTTCTCATTTAGATAAAAAAGGAAACGTCAAAATGGTGGATGTAACTGACAAAATTGCTACGGTTCGAATGGCCAAGGCAGAAGGGAAAATTTCCATGCTTCCTGAAACAATATCATCCATTCAGTCTGATTCATTACCTAAAGGGAATGTGTTGACCACAGCCAAAATAGCAGGTATTCAAGCAGCGAAAAAAACATCTGATATGATTCCAATGTGTCATCAATTAAATTTGTCATTTGTTGACATTGAATTTGAATTGAAACCGGAAGCTATTTGTATTCGATCCATAGTTAAAACCAAAGAAGCCACGGGGGTAGAAATGGAAGCATTATCCGCTGTTTCCGGAGCCGCACTTACTATTTATGATATGTGTAAATCCGTGGATAAAACAATGAATATTGGTGATATACAATTAACCCAAAAAATTGGTGGTAAATCGGACC
>Ga0208641_1000263_pt1 | contig 35841 bp, 35 predicted proteins | sample ETN02SmetaG_2_FD_185789 | JGI IMG/M metagenome (GOLD analysis project Ga0208641, IMG submission 185789) | Marine microbial and viral communities from oxygen minimum zone, Eastern Pacific Ocean - ETNP2014F10-02SV253 (SPAdes) (version 2) | ecosystem: Environmental > Aquatic > Marine > Oceanic ... | reverse complement strand
GCATACCACTATCCCCATACGCCCCGTCTGCGTTGTCTCGTTCATTTTCGCTCTGAGCGGGGGCACACAGCAAGCTTCGGGAGGGCGTACCACTATCCCCATACACCCCGTCTGTGTTGTCCCGGGGGGTTCACTCCTTTCTGAGAACAGTCAGGAATGCCTACGAAGAGCCCGATAGATCCCAAGACACTTTCCGACCTAGCCTGTTCATTGTGGAGCCACCACCGCCAGAACCGCCGAGAGAAATCTTCCTCACACCAGAGCCCGAGCGCCCGTTTTTCTGGCATCCGGGTGGGAATTTCGAAGGCGCTGACCTCACAAAGGGGAAGCTTGTGAGCGCTGTGCTCTCAAAAGCGAATCTCACCAGGGCGAACCTGAGTGGGACCAACCTCGCCGACGAAGATTCGGTGTGCCCTGGCGACGTCCTCGGGGCGGGCGTCGACGTAGGTGCCGGTGACGTCGCCGTCATCGTGGCGTAGCCACCGGCGGGCCACGGGGTAGCCGGCGATCCTTTCGATCATGACGCCACCGGTGCGGCGCAGGTCGTGCCCCCGGACGCCTGCCTGGTCCGCCCACGGCAGGGTTGCCCGCAGTCGGTTCCAGAGGGTGTCGAATCGGCGGCGCGTCAGGCGCCGCGGCGTTCCGTCCTTGCTCCGTCGGTAGTGCAGCACGGGCGTGAGGACCCGGACGCCGGCCTCGCCGGCCAGGACCTGTTCGACGGTCGTTCCTCGGGCCGCTGCGTCGCTGCGTTCGAGCACGTGGCCCAGCAGTTCTTCGATCAGGGCCCGGGAGGCGGGTTGGTTGACGCTCGTTCCGCCCTTCTCGTGGAGGCGCACGGTCGAGTTGGCCCAGTCGAGGTCGGCCACGGTGAGGTTGAGGAGTCCGCTGCGGCGGGCGCCGAGTTCGAGTTGTCCCCAAAACAGCAGGGCGTCGAGTTCCGGGTCTTCGCCGCCGGAGAGCGTGGCTTCCCAGAGTTCGGCAAGTTGCTCGGCGTCCAGGTGGCGGGCCTCGATCGCCCGGCGATTGGGGATGGCAACGCCGCCTGCCACGTTCACGGAGACGGGCACGCCCGGGTCGCCGCATGCGGTCGTCAGGAAGTTGCGTGCGGCGCGGATGAAACTCTCCTTGGCGCTCCTTCCGTCGTCGTGGCGCGGGTGGCGGCCCCGGAGGTCCCGTTTGCGGGCCCGGACCGTGTTGCGCTTCATGGCGAGCGCCTGCGCCCAGCCGGCGGCGACCTCGATGTCGGCCTTGGACACCTTCGCCACCGACTTGTCCCCTATGCCTGCATAGGTCGATCCTTCTTCGAGGCCCCTGCGGGCAGGGTCGAAGTGGTGCCCGTCGCTGCCGCATGCGCATTCGGCGACGCTTCGGGTGTCGACGCAGGCTTCGCACGTGCACGGGCAGCGGCTGTCGCCTTCGCTGAGGAGCCGCCAGTAGTAGTCGTACTTCTCGCTACATGCGGGGCTGGCGGCTGCCCTGGCGGTGGGCAGGTACTCAGCCACGGTTGTGTGCGTCGTCGTTTCGCCGTCCATGTGGCGAGCGAGGTCGCCGAGGTCGATGTCGAGGCTTTCCAGAATCTTGGCTGCGGCCTCGAGTGTGGCTTGTGGGTCGGTGGTCATGTCGAGTGCCCCTCTCCGACCTGATGGTCGGATCGACGGTTGGCCGAATGCCCAGCTTCGACGTCGGTCAGTTCGGCCGGGCCGGCGAGGAGGTCGAGGGCTAGTGCGTTGCCGGAGGTGACGCAGACGCGCCCCCTGGCGGCGGCGACGACGACCCGGTCGCCCCTGTCGATCCCCGCCCGGTGGAGCAGCCCGGACTGGAATCGGATCCGGCCGCGTTTGTCGACGACCATGGACCCTTCGGGGTGGAGATCGAGGACGAGGCGACCCGAGCGGTAGCGGCAGTCCAGCCGGTCCCCGGCCTGGAGGTCGGCGGCTGCGGCGAGGTCGCCGAGCAGGATGCGGTTCCCGGCGTCGAGGCGCCTGCTGGCATAGGCGCCGTCGAAGTCCCGCCGCACACGGCGAACCAGGATGTCCCCCACCGCAGGAACCTCGTCGGCCCTGCGAGAAGAGCTGTCGGCGACGGGGACCCGAACGGGCAGGGCACGGGTGGTGCCGCGTATCCGCGAGGTTGCGGCGGCGGCCTGATGGCGGTCGAGTGTGTGCTCCATACCCATGATGGTTCGTCCGCCTCCCCTCAGCGCATTCCTTTCGCCCCTATTCCGAGAATTTTCTTGAGCACTTTCTGACGCTTCGTCAGGCACCGTGCGTTCCAGGTCGGATCCCGGACGGTCGGGTCCATGGACACAGGCACGGCCACAGCGGGCGCAGCGGAATTCGGGCCGGGAAGCCACCGGGTCGGTGCCAGTGCAATGACACGGTTCGCTTCGGCAGGTGGATGTGTGGGGAAAAACCCACGACTCTGTGTCGGAGGGGGGACTTGAACCCCCACGCCCTTGCGGGCACCAGCCCCTCAAGCTGGCGCGTCTGCCAATTCCGCCACTCCGACGTGGCCTCCGGGAGACCCGGAACGCCGGTCAGGCTACCGGCCACTGACAGGCGACCACCTGCCCGATGGTTCAGAGGACGCTTGACACCAGGCTGTATACGAAATTGTCCAACACACACTGTCGGTATGTACTCAGAAGATGACCAAACGCCTTGTCGACATTGACGACGACCTTCTTTCTGTGGAGCGGACCATCCTCGAGACCGCCACCATGAGGGACACGGTCAATGCAGCTCTCAAACAGATCTCCGACCTAGAGGCAATGCGCCGTCACACGCTCCGACTCATGGACGGCGACGGTCTCGATCTTCATGACCCTGAGGTCATGAAGGGGGCCTGGCGATGACGGTTCGCCATCTGGCCGACAAGAGCGCCCTCACCTGACTCAACCAGGACTCCGTTGCCGAAGAACTCGCTCCACGCCTAAACCTGGGGTTGGTGGCGACCTACACCATTATCGACCTGGAGATGCTCTACAGCGCCAGGAATGCCGCTGACCACGCCATGGCCGCAAGCGAACGCTTCAGGCTCCCCAGCGTCGACGTGGACCGGTCCGTCACCGATCGGGCGCTGGCTATCCAGGCTCTTCTGGCTCAACGTGGTCAGCACCGCCTCCCCATTCCGGATCTCCTCATCGTCGCCGCTGCCGAGGTGAACGGCCTTGTGGTCCTGCACTACGACGCGGGCTTTGACCGAATAGCCGACGTGACGGGCCAGCAGACCGAATGGATCGTTCCGAAGTGTTCGGTGCCTGATGGAATTGTCCGGTGGCGCCCCAACTCAGGGCGCCTCCTAGAACATCAGGCCCAGGGCGATAGTGGTAAAGGCGAACACCAGGGCCGTCACGATCGTGATGCGGTCCAGGTTCTGCTCGACCACGGTCGAGCCTGCGGTCTGGGCACCGATACCCCCACCGAACATGTCGGAGAGGCCACCACCCTTACCGCTGTGGAGGAGGACCAGGAAGATGATTCCCAGACCTGAGGTTGCCTGAATGATTGCTACAAGAACGAACATGGTGACAGCAGGCTATCGCTGGCTACGGCTTCAGCCGACCAGGCGGTAGGCGATGATTCGGGCGAATTCCTCCGGGTCCAGTGATGCACCGCCGACAAGAGCACCGTCGATGTCGGGCTGCCTCATCAGATCGGGGGTGCTCACCGGCTTCACTGAGCCGCCGTACTGGATTCGGACCGAATCGGCCGCTGCATTTCCGAAGTCCTCGCGTACGACCTGCCTGATGACCGCACATACGGCCTGCGCATCCTCGGGGGTCGCCACCCTTCCGGTGCCGATTGCCCAGATTGGTTCATAGGCAACGACAAGCGAGGCAACCTGTTCAGGCGGCACACCGGCGAGTCCGGCCCGAACCTGACCGGCCACCCTGGCCTCCGTAGTACCGGCCTCGCGCTCCTCTAGCGTCTCGCCGCAGCACATGATCGGCATCATGCCTGCGACCAGAACGGCCTTCACCTTCCTATTGACAACCTGGTCGATCTCGCCGAACAGCTGTCGACGCTCAGAGTGGCCAACGATCACGAGCGACACGTCCAGCTTGGCCAGCATCGCCGGTGCCACCTCTCCGGTGAAGGCGCCGCTGGCCTCCCAGTGGCAGTCCTGGGCACCGAGCGTGACCGGGATTTCATCTGACTGAAGGACGGTTTGGACAGACCTCAGGTCCGTGAACGGCGGATGCACCGAGACGTCGACCGCGTCGTAGTCGTTTGCCGAGAGCAGGTAGGACAGCTTCTGGACCGCCTGGATCGCCTCGAAGTGGTTGTGGTTCATCTTCCAGTTGCCGCTGATAAGCGGCTTGCGCTCTCCGGCCATCTTCAGCCCCTCTCCAATCCGACCCGCAGTGCCGCAAGGCCGGGCAGGTCACCCTTCTCAATCAGTTCCAGCGCCGCTCCCCCACCGGTGGACACGTGGTCGATCCTGTCGTCCACGCCGAACATCCGGGCAGCAGCGGCGCTATCGCCACCTCCGACAACCGTGAACCCACGGCAGTCGGCCACCGCCTCGGCCACGGTACGGGTGCCAGCGGCGAAACGGGCGTCTTCGAACACTCCCATGGGGCCGTTCCACAGGACCGTTCGAGCATCGGTGATCAGGTCACAGAACTCAACGGCGGACCCTGGGCCGATGTCGAGCCCCATCCAGCCGTCAGGCATGGAGGTTCCCACCTGCCTGACCTCGCCGCCAGCTTCCGGGTCACCGATGACGCCGCCGGGCCCGAGTGCCGTGATATCGATCGGCAGCCGTATCGGTGCCCCGGAGTCAAGTAGGCGTGCACAGGCTTCGACCATGTCCTCCTCGAGCAGGGAGGAACCGACCTTCGCACCCCTGGCAGCCAGGAACGTGAAACACATACCGCCACCCACGATCAGCTCATCTACCACCTCCAGGAGCACTTCGATCACTCCCAGCTTGTCGCTCACCTTGGCACCACCAAGGATCGCCAGGAGTGGCCGCCTTGGCGCCGTCCTGAGGTCTCCCAGAACCTTGGCCTCCCTCGCCAACAGCCGTCCCGCCGCCGACGGAAGGTGGGTCGGCGGGCCGACGACCGATGCGTGGCTGCGGTGCGAGGCACCAAAGGCGTCGTTCACATAGGCGTCCTGCCCTTCGATCAGGCCCGCCACGAAAGCCGGGTCGTTTCCGGTTTCGCCCGGATCGAAGCGAAGGTTCTCCAGCAGAGACACGCCGGGCGCAAGTTCTGCGAGTTGCCTCCGCACGGGTTCCATCGAATACACCGGGTCCGGACGACCTCCGGGGCGACCAAGGTGCGAGCAGGCCGTCACCACAGCCCCGGCATCAGACAGGTACTGCAGGGTCGGCAACGAGGACCTGATCCGCAGGTCGTCGACAATCTGGCCGTCGGCCAGTGGAACGTTAAAGTCACACCGAACCAGGACGCGATGACCATCCAGATTGCCCAGGTCCTCGAGCTGGGGCAGCTGCATCGGGACTATTTGCGGCCGGCCTTCCGGGCCTTCTTGGTGCGGCGAGTACCGACGATCCTTGTCAGGTCCACGAGCCGCGTCGAGTAGCCCATTTCGTTGTCGTACCAGCCACAGACTTTCACCATGGTGCCGTTGGCCATGGTCAGTCCAGCATCAATGGTGCACGACGCCGGACGGCCGACGATGTCAGCCGAGACAAGTGGCTCCTCGCTGTAGTCCAGCACCTTTGCCAGGGGGCCCCTACGTGCAGCCGCAGCGTAGGCGGCGTTGACCTGTTCAATTGTTGCCTTCTTCTTGAGGGTGCCGACGAAGTCGGTCACAGAACCGTCGGGAATGGGCACCCGGAGGGAGATTCCGTCCAAGCGTCCCTTCATCTTGGGCATCACGAGGCTCGTTGCCCGGGCAGCACCGGTTGACGTGGGGACGATGTTCACTGCCGCGGCCCTCGCCCTACGAAGGTCGCTGTGAGGGCCATCGACCAGGCTCTGGTCTCCTGTGTAGGCGTGGGTGGTGGTCATAAAGCCCTGCTCGACCCCGAAGGTGTCATCGAGGACCTTGATCATCGGCACGAAACAGTTGGTGGTGCACGAGGCGTTGGAGACGACGTGATGCTTTGCAGGGTCGTAGGAGTCGTCGTTCACGCCCACCACGAAGGTCGCATCGGCGTCACCGGATGGGGCCGAGATGATTACCTTCTTCGCACCGGCCTCCAGGTGCATTCCTGCCTTCTCCCTTGCGGTGAAGATGCCGGTTGATTCGATCACCACATCCACCCCAAGGTCTCCCCAGGGCAGGTCGGCCGGGTTCCGCTCAGACAGGACGACAATCTTGTGCCCGTCGACCGTGATTCCGTTCCGGTTTGCCCTGACACGGACCCCAAGGCGGCCGTGGACCGAGTCATTGGCAAGCAGGAAGGCCATGGTCTCGATGGCCCCGAGGTCGTTCACCGCCACGAACTCGATCGGCGCTCCAGAGGCACGGGCCGCCCGCAGGAAGTTCCTTCCGATCCGGCCGAAACCGTTGACACCTACACGCACGGTCATGATGATGTTGCCTCCTGGGGCACTCCGGCCACCTGCTCACTGGTTACCTGCATTGATAGCCGAAACGGAGGGCTTCGGCACGCAGTCCGACATGGTCGGTTGTCACACTGCTGTAGGTCTGACCCCGTCAGCGATCCAGGTCACGATGCCTGACTGATGGGTCGAATCCACGTTCCCGGAGCCGTACAGCCATGGCCTCGGCCACCGCAACGGATCGATGCCTGCCACCAGTGCATCCGAAGGCGATCGACAGGTACGCCTTCCCCTGGGCTTCGTACGCCGGCAGCAGGCGACACAGCATTTCCTCCAGTTGCTCGAGGAACGAGGCGGCCATGTCCTGACCGAGCACAAAGTCCTGAACCGGGGCGTCCATCCCGCTGAGGGGGCGAAGTTCGTCGACCCAGTGGGGGTTCGGTATGAAGCGACAGTCCATGAGCATGTCTGTGTCACGGGGGGTGCCGTGCTTGAAGCCGAAAGAGGTGACGGAGGTGCGCATCGACCGATCACCCTCTTCGCCGTAGAGTTCGGTCACCTTGTCCCGGAGGTCGTGGACGCTGATATCGGATGTGTCAATGACCAGATCGGCGATTGTCCGTACCGGCTGCATCAAAGCCCGTTCCTCCTCGATTCCGGCCTCGATACCGGAGGCCCCGGGGAACGGGTGCGGCCGACGGCTGCCCTTGTAGCGCCGTACCAACTCCTCGGTTGAACAGTCGAGGAACACCACACGCATCCGGTTGGAGACCTCCCGCAGGTCGTCCAGTGCCCGGAGGCAGTCGCCTTCGACGGTGTCAGCCTTGAGGGCGAAGGCCACACGGTCCCACGGAGATTCTGGGCCGACCGCCAGGTCAGCCACCTTGGTGAGGATGTCGGGCGGCAGGCGATCGATGACAAACCAGCCCAGGTCCTCCAGGTCACTGGAGAACTCCGACCGACCGGCGCCGGACAGGCCGGTGATTACCAGTAGATCGCTCATGGGGAGATTCTAATGGTGGTCTCCATAGCCGGTCACCTCACCTCGGTGCGCTCACAGACAAGAACCAGGAGGCGGGGAATGGTCGAGGCCTCCCTGTATTCGACGGCCCGTGCGAGGAAACCCTCAGGTGGTGCAGGCTCGTACATACGCCTGATGAACAGGTCGTTCTCTGCAAGCGCGTTCACGTAGCGCCCCAGAGGCCGGTGCACGAAGGGAAGAAAGATTCCCTTTTCGACTTCCTCTGACTCCAGGGACTCAACGAGGTAGGGGCCGATTCTCCAGTACTGCTCAGGCGGGTCCAGGACCTGGTCGTCAATCCACCCGCTTCCCGGCGCCTGAAGGAGCGGATGGTTCAGGAAGAACGCGAACCGACCTCCGGGACGCAATACACGCGCGACCTCGGCCAAGGATGCGTCGACTTCCTGGATGTGCTCAAACACCAGGCAGGCCACTACGGCATCGAAGGCTGCGTCACCGAACGGAAGATACGCGGCTTCGGCACGGGCGTACGCTGGACCGCCGGCTCTTTCGCCGGCCTTCGTGACCTGGGCCAGCGACGGGTCAATCCCAATGACACACGACGATCCACCGGTGCTGGCTAGACGGCTCACCTGGCCTTCGCCGGCTCCTATGTCGAGGATCCTGTCGTAGCCGGACAGAAGGTCTGCCGCCAGTGGCAGTATCTGTTCCTCATACTCCGCGTCCGCTCCTTGGCTGAAGCCCTCCTGCCACCACGCAGCGTGTTTCTCCCATGGGTCCTCGGCGGCCAGCATGAGAGGAGCGTCGCACATCAACGTATGCGACGTGTGGCCATGCTCCTAGCCTGCTCCCGTGGCAGCACTACTCGCCCTGTTGGCGGCATCCCTGTTCGGCCTGGGTGACTTCTGTGGAGGCCTTGCGTCACGGCGTATCAGCGCCCTTCGGGTGGTGGCCTCCACCCACATCATCGGCCTGCTACTTGTCCTGGCGGCTGCACCCCTCATGGCCGAGGCCTTCTCGGTCGAGGCACTGCTGCTGGGTGCACTTGCAGGAGCCTTCGGAATGATCGGGATCGGACTCCTCTACAGGGGCCTGGGCCGCGGCCCGATGGCGGTGGTTGCCCCGATTACAGCGGTCAACTCTGCAGCCATACCGGTTGTATGGGGGTTGGCCTTTGGAGAACAACTGTCTACGTTGCATGTGCTGGGAATCCTTGTCGGCCTCCTGGCCATTGTTCTGGTGTCCCGCATTCCCGGTGACGCCACGGCAATTCCCAAGGGTCTTGTCCTCGAGTCGATGCTCGCAGGGTCCGGCTTTGCCGCCTTCTTCATCGTGATCGACGCTGCACAGGACCAGACGGCGCCCTGGCCACTGGTCGGTGCACGGATCGCATCAGTTCTCCTGACCCTTGCACTGTTGGCCCTGCGAGGAGGTCCCCGTCTTCCCTTACGAATGGAGGGGGTGACCGGCCTGATCGTGGCGACAGGCATGTTCGACATGGCTGCCAACGTGGCATTCCTGCTGGCGGTCAACACCGGCCTGCTCAGCCTTGTGTCGGTGCTCGCTGCCCTCTATCCGGCAACCACTGTGGTCCTGGCCCGGGTGGTCCTCAGCGAGAGGATGAGCCGCACACAGGTCCTGGGGATGTTCGGCGCAGTCGGATCGGTGGCGTTGATCGCCCTCGGGTGACCCCTCGGTCAACTCTGACCGTGTGTCCGGTCGAATATGGCCACGGCGATCGCCTCGGGCAGCCATGGCTGGTCCATGAGATCCTCGAGAGAGGCCCGCTGCACCGCCCTGACGCCACCAAAGGCCGAGGTGAGGCGCTTCTTTCGGTTTGGCCCGAGGCCCGGTATCCCGTCCAGCACGGATCCTGTCATTCGCCTGGAACGAAGTTGGCGGTGGTATGCCACGGCAAACCGGTGGGACTCATCCCGCAGGCGTTGCAACAGGTACAAGGCCTCTGAACCCCTCGGCAGATCGATCGGCTCGTCATTGCCGGGCCGGTACACCTGCTCATAGCGTTTGGCGAGGGCCGCTACCGGAATCTCGTCGGTGAGGCCCAAGGTGGCAACGACGCGCTCGGCGACGCCCAACTGACCGGCACCACCGTCAACCAGAAGGAGATTCGGTGGGTATGCGAATCGCCCCGGCCTCTCAGCCACAGGCATCTCACGCTCCTCCAGATAGGCGCTCAGGCGCCGGGTAAGTACCTCCTCCATGGCCGCATAGTCGTCGTTCCCGTCAACATGCCTGATCCGGAAGCGTCGGTAGTCGGCCTTCTTGGCTATTCCGTCCTCGAAGACGACCATCGAACCCACGTAGTCGGTTCCCTGCAGGTGGCTCATGTCGTAGCACTCGATGCGCAGCGGTGACTCAGGGAGGCCAAGACCTTCCTGCATCTCGTTCAACGCCCTGGCCCTCGTGTTGTGGTCAGTGGCGCGCTTGAGGCGGTGCCTCAGGAACTCCTCGTCCGCATTCCTCGTCACGGTCTCAAGGAGCCTGCGCTTGCCTCCCCGCTGGGGAACACGTATCTCCACACGGGTTCCGCGCTCGGTCGACAACCATTCCGAGAGGAGCCGCGCCTCGGTTGGCAGGTCCGGAACCAGCACAGTGCGGGGCACGCCCCGAGGCGGGTCGGATCTGTAGTGGGCCGATACCACCTCGTCCACCAACTCGGCCGGTTTCAGGTCCTCAACGCGCTCCATCACGAAACCCTTGCGACCCACAACCCGTCCGTGCCTGACATAGAACACCTGGACGGCAGCCTCGAGGTCATCACCGGCAATGCCGAAGATGTCAACCTCCTCGTCTGCCGAACCGACCATCTCCTGACGCTCAAGGACCCGCCTGACGCTCGCCAGGCGGTCCCTCTGGCGTGCTGCGGACTCGAAGTCCAGGGCCTCGGCGGATGCCTCCATCTCTTTTCTGAGGCGGGTCACAACCCCGTCGGAGTCGCCCTCGAGGAACCTGATCAACTCGCCCACGATCTGGCTGTAGGAGGCGCCGTCTATCTCGCCGACACACGGCCCTGAACACTTCTGGATGTGGAACAGGAGGCAGGGACGCCCGGTTCTCTCATGGGTCCTGAACTTGGTGTCCGTACAGGTCCTGAGAGGAAACGTCTTCAACAGCAGTTCCAGGGTGTCGCGGATGGCACCGGCGTGCCCGTAGGGGCCGAAGTAGCGCACTCCCTTTCTCCGCCGTGCCCTGGTGACCATCGGCCTGGGCCATTCATCGTCGACGGTGACAGCCAGGAATGGGTAGCTCTTGTCGTCCTTCATGTCTACGTTGAAGCGAGGCTTGTGTTCCCTGATCAGGTTGAACTCCAGCATGAGCGCCTCGAGTTCGTTGGCTACCTGAATCCACTCGACGCCTGTCGCCTCTTCGAGCATCTGGGCGGTGCGCGGCACCATTCGATCGCGGTTCCCGAAGTAGCTGCCCAGTCGTTGGCGGAGGCTCTTGGCCTTGCCCACGTACAGGACGCGCCCCTCGGCGTCGCGGAACTGGTACGAGCCTGGTGCGTCCGGAATGGTCCCGGCTGGCGGCTTCTTCACCATCACACGAGCGTAGGCCTCCTTTGGTCGCCGCCTCCTACGGGTGCAGGTCGCTCAGTTGGCCAGGAGGGCGCCCAGGTAGCGGCCGGTGTGGCTTTCCGGCACGGTGGCCACCACTTCAGGAGTACCTGTTGCCACAACACGTCCCCCTCCACTGCCACCCTCTGGACCAAGGTCGATCAACCAGTCGGCGGTCTTGACCACGTCCAGGTTGTGCTCGATGACGATCACCGAGTTGCCCTGGTCCACGAGCCGGTTGAGCACGCCCAACAGCTTGCGCACGTCCTCGAAGTGGAGGCCCGTTGTCGGCTCGTCGAGGATGTAGACGGTGTGGCCGGTCGGGCGCTTGGCGAGTTCGCTGGCCAACTTGATCCGCTGGGCCTCGCCGCCGGAGAGGGTGGGTGCCGACTGCCCGAGCCTGATGTAGCCGAGGCCGACATCGACAAGGGTCTGCATGTGCCTGGTGATGGACGGTTGCCTGTCGAAGAAGCCGAGGGCCTCCTCGCAGGGCATGTCCAGCACATCGGCGATGTTGCGCCCCTTGAAGGTGATGTCCAGGGTGTCGCGGTTGTAACGACGTCCGCTGCAGACCTCGCACGGCACGTAGACATCGGGAAGGAAGTGCATTTCGATCCGGATGGTGCCATCGCCGTTACACGCATCGCATCTCCCGCCCTTCACGTTGAAGCTGAAACGGCCCGGCTTGTAGCCACGGATCCTGGCCTCCTCAGTCTGCGCGAAGAGTTTGCGGACATGGTCGAACACCCCGGTGTAGGTGGCGGCGTTGGACCTCGGCGTGCGGCCGATGGGGGCCTGGTCGATGTTGATCACCTTGTCTACGGCGTCGACACCCTCAAGCGCAGTGTGCAGACCGGGTGGCACCTTCGAGCCGTAGACGCCGGCCATGAGAGCCTTGTGGAGGATCTCGTTCACAAGGGTGGACTTGCCCGATCCGGAAACGCCGGTAACAGCCACGAAACAGCCCAGAGGAACCTCGACGTCAATGTCGGCGAGGTTGTTCTCCCGGGCACCCCTGACAACCAGGCGCTCGGCGCTGGCTGGGCGGCGCATCTCAGGAAGTGGAATCTGGCGTCGGCCGCCAAGGTACTGGCCTGTGAGCGAGGTCCTGTGGGACAACAGTCCCTTCAGGTCGCCGCTGTGAAGGATGTCGCCACCGTGCTCGCCGGCACCGGGACCGATATCCACGACGTGATCAGCTGACCTGATGGTCTCCTCGTCGTGTTCGACCACGATCACCGTGTTTCCCAGGTCCCGGAGACGTACGAGGGTCTCGATGAGGCGCTGGTTGTCTCGCTGGTGAAGGCCGATCGAGGGCTCATCCAGCACGTAGAGGACCCCTACAAGGCCACTGCCGATCTGGGATGCCAGGCGGATCCGCTGGGCCTCCCCGCCTGCCAGCGTGGCTGCAGAGCGGGACAGCGACAGATAGTCGAGCCCGACGTCGAGGAGGAAGCCAAGACGCGAGTTGATCTCCTTTTGAATCTGCTCGGCGATCATCGTCTCACGTTCGCTGAGTTCGAGGCCCTGGAGCACCTTTGCCGCCTCGCCGATTGAGAGAGTGCATATGTCACGGATCGAGTGGCCATCCACGAGTACCGCCAACGACAGGTCGTTGAGGCGCGCACCATCACAGGTCGGGCACGGGACCTGCCTCATGTAGCCCTCGATCTGTTCCCGCTGGGTGTCGCTCTCGGCCTCTGCGTGGCGTCGGCGCAGGTATGGAAGAAGACCTTCGAAGCGTGCGGAGTAGACGCGGGTACGTCCAAAGCGATTGGTGTAGCGAACCTTAACCTTTCCAGTGAGGCCCTTCTCGAGGAGGATTCCACGGTGCCTGGCGGATAGGCGACGCCAGGGCCTCTCCATGTCGATCTTCTGGTCGGCGGCCACCGCTTCGACGAGCCGCGGGAAGTAACGGCTTCGACCACTTGACCACGGCGCAATGGCTCCCTCGGCAAGACTCAGGTCGGGATTGGGTACGACCAGGTCGGCATCCACCTCAAACACAGTTCCCAGGCCGGCGCAGTACTGGCAGGCGCCGTAGGGGCTGTTGAACGAGAAGTTCCTTGGTGCCAGTTCCTCAAAGGACTTTCCGTCACTGGGACGGCTCAGGTGCTGGCTGAACACAATCGTCCGTGGCTCCTCAGCCTCGGAATCCTCGCCTGACGGTGGGTCCTGCGGGCAAGGCACGATCTGGATCTCCGCCACGCCCTCGGCGAGGGTCAGTGCAGTCTCCATCGACTCGGTCAGACGGCGCTCGATGCCTTCTCGCAACACCAGTCGATCCACAACCACGGAGATGCTGTGCTGTTCGTATCTTGCAAGGTCAACCTCGTCTCCGAACTCGTGGAGTTCTCCGTCGACAATCGCCCGGCTGAACCCCTGGGCGGCGAGATCGGCAAGCAGGGTGTCGTAGGTTCCCTTGCGGCCCCTCACGACCGGTGCGAGAACCTGAAACCTGGTGCCCTCCTCCAACTCGAGCACCCGGTCAACTATCTGCTGGGGTGTCTGCCGGACCAGCCTCTCACCGGTCTCGGGGTCGTGGGGCACACCGATCCGCGCATACAGGAGTCGTAGGTAGTCGTAGATCTCGGTGATCGTCCCGACCGTCGACCTCGGGTTTCGTGAGGCGCTCTTCTGGTCAATGGAGATGGCCGGTGAAAGCCCTTCAATGAAGTCGACATCCGGCTTGTCCATCTGACCCAGAAACTGTCGTGCATACGACGAGAGGGACTCCACGTAGCGCCGCTGCCCCTCGGCGTAGATGGTGTCGAACGCCAGTGAGGACTTGCCGGAGCCCGAGATTCCGGTGAAGACGATCAGTTGATCGCGCGGCAGGTCCAGGTTGACGTTGCGCAGGTTGTGTTCCCGCGCTCCCTGCACCACAAGTCGATCAGACACGGCGGCGAGCCTATGCGGACAGGGGGCCAGGTCCTGCGGTCAATCCGGGGCGGAAGCTCAGGACGACTCGGACATATCGCGGACCTCGCGTTCCAGTTCCCTGATCTCGTCGCGGAGGCTGGCTGCGTATTCGAACCGGAGGTCACCAGAGGCATCTGCCATCTCGGCCTCGAGTGACCTGATCAGCCTGAACAGGTCCTCGCGCGGCATGTCGGACAGTTCGTGCACCTTGCGCCTGTCACGCCTCCCCCGCCCCTTGGGAGTGGGCGCCGATCCATCTGGGCGAATCAGCGAGAGGATGTCGCTGACGGCCTTTCTGACGGTCTGCGGGTCGATCCCGTGCTCCTCGTTGTAGGCCTGTTGAAGTTCCCGCCTTCGCATTGTCTCGGAGATGGCCCTCTGCATGGAGTTGGTCACCTGGTCGGCGTACATAACAACCTGTCCGTCGACGTTTCTCGCGGCACGGCCGATGGTCTGGACCAGCGAGGTCTCGCTCCTGAGGAACCCCTCCTTGTCGGCGTCCAGGATCGCTACGAGCGAAACCTCGGGAAGGTCCAGACCCTCACGGAGGAGGTTGATGCCAACGAGGACGTCGAACTCGCCGAGGCGAAGATCTCTCAAAATCTCAATCCGCTGCACCGTGTCGATGTCGGAGTGGAGATATCGGACACGTACACCGTTCTCAAGGAGGTAGTCGGTGAGGTCCTCGGCCATCTTCTTTGTGAGGGTCGTGACGAGGGCCCGTTGCTCGGCCCCCACCCGTTCGCCGATCATCTCGAGGAGATCATCGATCTGGCCCCTAGTGGGGCGCACCACCACCTCAGGGTCGATCAGGCCGGTGGGGCGCACGATCTGTTCCACAACGGTGCCCGAGTTCTCCCGTTCCCATGACCCCGGGGTTGCCGACAGGAGAACCACCTGACCCACCCGGTTGATGAACTCCTCGAACTGCAGGGGCCTGTTGTCTGCAGCCGAGGGCAGGCGGAACCCGTGCTCGATAAGGGTCTCCTTGCGGCTCCTGTCGCCCTGGTACTGACCGTGAAGCTGTGGCACGGCCACGTGTGACTCGTCGAGTACCACGATGAAGTCGTCGGGGAAGTAGTCGAGCAGGGTGTAAGGCTGCTCCCCGGGGGAACGACCGTCTATGTGTGCGCTGTAGTTCTCGATTCCGTTGCAGAAGCCCAACTCGCCCATCATCTCGAGGTCGTGTTCGGTTCGCATCCGCAGGCGTTGGGCCTCGAGCAACTTGTCTTGCTCGCGAAACACGGTGAGTTGTTCGGCCAACTCGGATTCGATGCGTGTGATGGCGCGGCCGATGACCTCCCGGTCCGCCATGTAATGGGTCGCTGGAAAGACGACGAGGTCGTCGAGTTGTCGCAGATGGTCGCCGGTGAGGGGGTCCACTTCGGTGATCTGCTCCACCTCATCACCGAAGAGGGAAACGCGTATGACGGTCTCCTCGTATGCAGGGTGGATCTCTATGGTGTCCCCCTTCACCCGGAACTTCCCGCGGCCGAGCGTCATGTCATTTCGCTCGTACTGCATGCCGATGAGTTGGCGCAGTACCACCCTCTGCTCGACGCTGCCTCCCTTCTCAAGCACCAGGAGCTTCCCCTCGTAGTGCTCCGGGGATCCGAGCCCGTAGATACACGAAACCGACGCGACGACGATCGTGTCCCGGCGGGTCAGGAGGGCTGCCGTGGCAGAGTGGCGAAGACGGTCTATCTCGTCGTTGACCGACGAGTCCTTCTCGATGAACGTGTCGCTTGAGGGGACGTAGGCCTCGGGCTGGTAGTAGTCGTAGTAGGAAACGAAGTATTCGACCCTGTTGTCCGGGAAGAACGACCGCAACTCGTTTGCCAGTTGGGCCGCAAGGGACTTGTTTGGAGCAATGACGAGTGTCGGACGCTGAAGGTTCTCGATCGTCCAGGCGATCGTGGCACTCTTGCCGCTGCCGGTGATTCCGAGCAGGGTGGTGAAGCGTTCACCACCACTGATCGCCTCGCTCAGTTCCTCGATGGCCGCCGGTTGATCGCCGGCTGGCGAGAATGGGGCTTCGACCCGGAACCGGTTGGCCACAGGCGCATGGTACCCAGCGGCATCCGGCCCGCCCGGACCGATCACTTCGCGGCCAGCGATCCGATCCAGTCCCAGCAGCGATCCACCTCGTCAAGCAGGTCGGCCCTGGTGCCAGCGTTGTCGATCACGAAGTCGGCCCTGTCGAGGCGTTCCTCCCGAGTTGCCTGGTTGGCTATGCGGCGTCTGGCATCGGCCTCATCCAGGCCACGGTCAGCGACCAGTCTCGGGACAGCCTGCTCCGGGTCGAGGTCAACCACCACCACGCCGTCGAAGCCCTGGTGTCCCACCTCTACGAGAAGGGGGATGTCGAACACGAGGATGGCGTCTGTGCCCTCGTAGGTGGACCGACGCCTCTCCATCTCAATGGCGTGCGCCGGATGGACGATGGCGTTGAGAAGCTTCAGTTGGGCCGGATCGTCAAACACGATCGACGCCAACTCCCCACGATCGAGCGTTCCATCATCGGCGACGATCCGCTCACCCCACTGTGCCACCATTGCCTCAAAGACCGGAGTCCCCGGAACCTGCAGTTCCCTTACCAGCGAGTCGGAGTCGAGGAGTACTGCACCATGATCAACGAGCAGTTGCGCGACCGTGGACTTTCCTGAACCAATTCCACCGGTCAGGCCGATCTCGATCATCTCGGCAACCGGGTTGTGGGCCTCTCAGTGGAGGCCTCAGGCCCCGGGTTCCTCGGCAGCTTCTTCGGCTACCTCTTTGACGGCGTCGGCTACCTCCTCGGCAACCTCAACCGTCTCAGCGGCCTCAATGACCTCGGCTACCTCATCGGCTTCCACAACGGTGGCATCGACCTCGGCATCGCCAGATTCGATATCGGCGGTGTCGGCATCGGCAGCCGACTCTGCCGGAGTGGCTTCGTCGGTTTCAGCGGTTGCGCCCGCATCTCCCTCGGCTCCGTAGAGTTCGGTCCAGGCCTCCTGGCCCTCTGAGTCATCCCCACCGATGTAGTTGCCCTCATCGTCGTAGGCGTGCTCGCCGAAGTGCTCCTGATACTCGGCAGCAACGACGCCACCCTCAGCCGCCTGCTTGATGGACAGGCTGATTCGCCTTCGCTGAAGGTCGAGATCGATGATCTTCACCCACAGTTCCTCAGCCGGCGTCACAACCTGCTCTGGTAGGTCGACATGGTGGGCTGACATCTCAGAAATGTGGACGAGGCCCTCGATCCCCTCACCGACCTGAACGAAGGATCCGAATGGTACGAGCTTTGTGACACGCCCGTAGACGAGTTCGCCGACCTGGTGGGCCGTGGCAAACTCCTCCCATGGATCCTGCTGGGTCGCCTTGAGCGAAAGGCTGATTCGCTCGCGGCTCATGTCAATCTCCAGGACCTGTACGTCGATCTCGTCGCCGACGGTCACGATCGAGCCCGGATGGTCGACGTGCTTCCATGAGAGTTCCGAAACGTGGATCAGGCCGTCCATGCCACCCAGGTCCACGAAGGCACCGAAGTTTACGACGCTCGACACGACACCCTTTCGGACCTCGCCGGGACGAAGGTCGTGGAGGAACTCCTCGCGCTGCTCCTTCTGGTTCTCCTCGAGCCATGCCCGACGGGACAGCACCACGTTGTTGCGGTTCTTGTCCAGTTCGATGATCTTGGCGTCGACGTTCGTACCGATGTACGGCTGGAGGTCACGTACCCTCCGCAGTTCGACCAGCGATGCCGGAAGGAAGCCGCGGAGCCCGATGTCGACGATGAGGCCGCCCTTCACCACCTCGATGACAGACCCGGTGACCACACCGTCGGCCTCCTTAACCTCTTCGATCTTGCTCCAGGCGCGCTCGTACTGGGCACGCTTCTTGGAGAGAACCAGACGTCCCTCTTTGTCCTCGCGTTGGAGGACAACGGCCTCGATTCGCTCCCCCAGCGATACCACCTCTGTCGGGTTGACACCGTTCCGGATGGAGAGTTCACGGGGCGGAATCACACCCTCGGACTTGTAGCCGATGTCGATGAGGACCTCGTCCTTGTCGACCCTTACAACGGTTCCCTCTACGAGCTGGCCGTTTTCGAGGTCCAGCATCGTGGCCAGATAGGCCTCTTCGAGGCTGAGGGTGCCGAGGTCGTTCTCCACGATCTGACGTGGGGTGTACTCCCCGCTGTCGTCGAAGGTCCCCATGGGCGGGGAAGCGGGTGTGTTCAGGGTCTGCTCGGACACGTGTTCTTCTCGTCGGATAGGGAAATAGGCGGACATGGGCGCCGACGTTGGCTACGTCGGGCCGGGAAAGCCTACCGGCGCACGCCATGAACCCCTTAAGGGGCGGCACCTCAGGCCTTGGCGTCTGCCCAGGTGTCGCCGGTGGCCAGGTGCACGTCGAGGTCCACGCTCAGGTCGAAAGCTCCTGCCATGGTCTCAGTCACCAGATCGGTCACCTCGACCAGTTCGCTCTCCGGAACCTCCAGGATGACCTCGTCGTGGACCTGGAGAATCAGGCGACTGGCCAGGCATCGCTCTTCGAGCAGGCTGTCTATCCTCACGAGTGCAACCTTGAAGATGTCTGCTGCCAGGCCCTGGATTCCAGCGTTCATCGCCTGGCGCTCGCCGGCCTGCCGCACGTTGAAGTTGGGTGAGGTGAGTTCCGGTATGCGTCGCCTACGTCCGAAGAGGGTCTCCGTGTAGCCCTTCCGGCGAGCTTCGTCGACGGTGGCGTCCATGTACGAGCGAACGGCCGGAAATGCCCTGAAGTAGGAGTCCAGGATGTCTGCGGCCTCGTCGTTGGGTACATCGAGGCGCCGAGCCAGTCCGTAGGCCTCCATTCCGTAGGCCAGGCCGTATGCGACCATCTTGGCCCTGTTGCGCAGCTCCACAGTCACCTCATCGGGAGGCACGCCCCATGTGCTGGATGCGACAGCGGTGTGGACGTCGTCGCCAGCCTCGAAGGCCGCTATCAGACCGGGGTCACTCGACAAGTGCGCTATGCAGCGCAGTTCGATCTGGTTGTAGTCGGCTACCAGAAACGTAGTTCCGGCTGCAGGGACGAATGCGCGACGAAACGCCCTTCCCATTTCACTCCTGACCGGGATGTTGTGCAGGTTCGGGGCGTCTGAGCTGAGGCGGCCGGTTCTGGTGACCGTCTGGTTGAAGGTCGCACGGATTCTGTCGCCCTCGCCCACTTCAGCCAGAAGCCCTTCGCCGTAGGTGGAACGGAGCTTCTCGACCTCGCGGTATGAGAGCAGGAGTTCGACGATGACGTGCTCCCCTCTCAACGTTTCCAGGGTCGCCGCATTGGTTGAGTAGCCGGTCTTGGTCTTCCTGCCGGGAGCGAGACCCAGCTTCTCGAACAGGATCACGCGGAGTTGTTTCGTGGAGTTCACGTTGAACTCCTCGCCTGCAGCCTCATGGATCTCACTCCGGAGCCTGTCGCACTCGGCAGTTAGGTCGTCTCGTAGGCGGGTCAGTTCCTCGACGTCGACCCCTACCCCTACCTCCTCCATCTTGGCGAGGGCCCGGACGAGCGGCACTTCTACGTCGTCGTTGAGGTACCTCAGACCCTGGGCGTCAAGGGCCTTGAACATGGGTTCAGCCAGGCAGGCAATGGCCGCTGCCCGATGGCCCGCTTCACTCGATGGATCCCTGGTGTCACCGTCGAGGTCCAGTTGGCCACTTGGTGCACCCGAGTCAGGGAGGCTCATTCGGAGGTGTTCTTCGGTGAGTGTCGCCAGTTCGTAGGTGGTGTCGGTCGGATCCAGAAGGTACGCAGCCAGAGCCGTGTCCAGGACCAGTTTCGGTGTATCGACCCCGATCGCCCGCAGTAGGCGCACCAGGGGCTTGCAGTCGTGCGCCAGGACGCCTGGCCCCGTGTCCGCGAACAACCCCTCCAGCGCTGAACGAACGTCTGGTGACTCCAACAGACCACTGGAAACCCACAGGACATCCCTCGAGCCGAATGCACACAGGGCCAGACCACCTCCGAGACCCTCGGCCGGGTCGGAAACAGTGGCGACTACTACATGGTCAGGCCCTGTTGCCAGCACTTCGACAGCCGCTCTGGCTGAATCTGCATCGGTTGCCTGGTCAACTTCGGCTGTGAGGATTCCACCATTGGGTTGATCTTCGGAAGCCGCTCCATCGCCAAAGTCCACTCCCAGGAGGGGTGCCAGCCTCGTCCTTGCCGTCTGCAGTTCAAGACGGTCGAACATCTCAGATGCCCGTTCAACATCTACGGGCCCCAACGTCAGATCGTCAACGGTCAGATCGAGTGGGACGTCCCTCACCAGCTCCATCAACTCCTCGTTCTGACGAGCCAGATGCTCGTTGTCGTGGAGGTTCTGGCTCAGTTTCGGTGTCTGGTCGTCGGCGGCGGCGAAGACCCCGTCGAGGCCACCGTGTTCGTTTATCAGGCCTGCAGCTCTCTTCTCACCGACCCCGGGCACACCGGGGAGGTTGTCTGACTTGTCTCCACGAAGAGCCGCGTAGGCGACATAGTCGCTGGGACGGACCCCGGTTCGCTCAACTATCCCCTTCTCGTCGTAGAGCACGTAGTCCGACACCCCGCGCTTGTTGTAGAGGACTCTGACGTACGGGTCCTCAACCAATTGGAAACTGTCGCGGTCGCCGGTGACGATCGTTACGTCCCGGCCGCCGTCACGGGCAACGGTCGCCAGGGTTGCCAGGACGTCGTCGGCCTCAAACCCCTCAGCGTCGACAACGACCATGCCCAGTGCCTCGACGAGCTCGCGCACGAGCGCCAGCTGCTCATAGAGGGTGTCATCTTGTTTCTCACGGTTCGCCTTGTAGCTGGGGAGACGCTCATGCCGGAAGGTGGGTCCTGGCCTGTCGAACGCAACTGCGACTCCCTCGGGCTCGTGGTCTCGCAACAGGGTCGCCAGCATTGAGGTAAAGCCGACGACGGCGTTCGTCAACTGGCCCGATGCGGTGACGAGGTCAGGCGGTAGGGCGAAGAACGCCCGATAGGTGAGGGAGTTGCCGTCAAGCAGCATCAGGCCGGGCATCAAGCGACCCTATCCCCGCCGGAGTTGGAGAATCGTCGCCGCTGGCGGCATCGGATTCTCAGGGCCTCAGGCCCTCCTCCAGCACCCTGCGTGCCACATCGGCCATCGTCGCCCGCCCCGACATTGCTGCCTGTTGGATGAAGCGAAAGGCCTCGACCTCTTTCAGGCCAGTCTCGTCGATGAGGACTCCCTTCGCCCGGTCGATCAGCTTGCGCGCCTCAAGACGGTCGGCCAGGGTCACCGCCTGGTCGGTGAGCGCACGCATCTCACGGTGTCGTACACGGGCAACCTCAATTGCCGGCACCAGGTCGCTGCGCTGGAACGGCTTCACCAGGTAGGCGAGCGCCCCGGCCTCGATGGCCCGGTCGATCAGGTCACGCTGGCTGAATGCCGTCAGGATCACCACGGCTGCGTCATGAGAGGTGGCGATACGGCGCGCGGTCTCGATCCCGTCGAGGCCCGGCATCTTGATGTCGAGGATCACAACGTCTGGTTCGTGCTCTGCCACCAACTCAATCGCGTGATCGCCGCGCGCTGTGTCCCCGACCACGTCATAGCCCTCTTCTATGAGGGTCTCCTTGAGATCGAGCCTGATAATGGCCTCGTCCTCAGCGATGACGACGCTAACCCTGTCTGGCACCTCAGCGGCCCTCCGCCAACCTGTCGAGCAGGTCGTCCTGGCTGGACTCCAGACGGTCAATCTCCGCCAGGAGGTCAGCCCTGTGCTGCTCCATCGCCCTGGCATGGCGGTCGGCGCTCCTGTGTTCTCGGTCCGCAATTGCCGTCTCCGAGACGAGGGCCCGGACCCTGGCGTCGTCGGCCTCTTCGCTGAAATGCGCCATCTGTTCATCGGCTACGGCCAGGTCCGAGCGCAGGCGTCGAAGGCGGTCACCGATCTCGGAGAGTCGCCTCTCGATAACTGGTCGTGCCATCTGTACAACTAGGGTCTCTGCCCTGTTAGTGCTCCCTCTCGCCTGGTTGTGCCCGGGGCGGGACTTGAACCCGCACGACCTTGCGGCCAGAGGATTTTGAATCCTCCGCGTCTGCCAATTCCGCCACCCGGGCGCGACAAGAGAGCCTACCGGTCGCCCCCTGTGGCCCTCACACACCAGTTGTCTGACCCAATCAACGCTCACGTGTTACCGATACGCCGCGGAACGCGCCACACTGTGCTGGTGCATCCCACGGAGAGAGACCTCCCATGATCGTGTTCATCTACTCCGGTCAGGGGTCCCAGAAACCGGCAATGGGTGCCGACTGGTTGAGCCACCCCTCCTGGGAACTGGTTCAGGAGGCATCAGACGTAACGGGCCGCGACCTGGCTGCGCTTCTCCTGGACGCCGACGCTGACGAGCTCAAGGACACCCAGAACGCCCAAATCGCCACTTTCCTAATCAGCATGGTCATCCTGGATGCCGTCGAACGTGTGGGGGTAGATGCCGCAGGCCACGCTGGTCACAGCCTCGGCGAGTACAGCGCCCTTACCGCCTCGGGAGCGCTCGACTTCAGCGATGCCGTAGCCCTCGTCTCAGAGCGCGGCGCGGCAATGAAGGTCGCAGCATCGGAGCCCGCGGGAACCATGGCTGCTGTGCTCGGCCTTGATGATGATGCCGTCGAGACGGCCTGCGCCTCGGTGGCCAACGACGTCTGGGTGGCCAACTACAACGCTCCTGGACAGGTTGTCCTTGCCGGCTCGCCAGCCGGCGTGGCAGCTGCCGGTGACGCAGCCCGTGCCCTCGGCGCCAGAAAGGTCGCTCCCCTGGAGGTCTCAGGCGCCTTCCACACGCCGTTCATGGCGCCGGCCCGCGAAAGACTCAGCGCTGCAATCGCCGAGGTCGACCTTCGCAGGCCCGAGGGACTGGTGGTGGCCAACGTTGACTCCACCGGCCACGAGAACCCCGAAACCTGGCGGGCGCTCATGAATGCACAACTCTGCAGTCCGGTCAGGTGGCGCCAGAGCCTCCTCACCTTTGCCGATGCGGGGTTCTCAACGTTTGTGGAGTTGGGTCCCGGCAATGTCCTGACCGGCCTCGTCAAGCGAACACTCCCCGCCGCGAATCGCCTCGCCGTCAACAGACCCGAGCACCTAGACCACCTACTCGACGCACTCGCTGCGCCAGATGTTGCGGCCAACGACCTTGTTGACAGCCACGAAGGCGAGCACCTGTTCGCAACCGATCGAATGGTCGTCAGTCCCGGGGCAGGAATCTTCACGCCGCTGCCAACGCTTGCGGTCGGATCAGAGATCGGTGCTGGCACACTTCTCGGCCATATCGGCGATGTGGAGGTGCGATCCTCCTTCTCTGGCGAGCTCATGGCATGGTTGGCAGTCGACGCCGAACGCGTCACCTCAAGCCAACCCATCGCCTGGCTTCGGCTCGAATAGTGCCACCAAAGATCATGTCGATCCAGCACAGGAGGCTGAGATGAGCAGGGTTGTTCTTGTAACCGGTGGCAACCGTGGCATCGGTCTGGCATGTGCAACCGCCTTCGCCAAACAGGGTGACGAGGTGGCTGTGACATGTCGTGGCGAGCCCCCCGCCGAGATCACCGAGGCCGGAATCCTGGCCGTGCCCTGTGACATAACGGACCCTGAACAGGTGGACGCTGCGTTCAGGCAGGTGGAGGAGGATCTCGGCCCGGTCGAGGTCCTGGTGGCCAACGCCGGCATCACCCGAGACGGCCTGGTTCTCCGGATGAGCGATGACGATTTCACCGATGTCATCGACACCAACCTGACCGGCTCGTTCCGGGTCGCTCGGCGGGCAGTGAAGGGCATGATGCGCGCTAGGTGGGGCCGGATCGTCCTTGTGTCATCGATCGCCGGTCGTGTCGGTCAGACGGGCCAGGCCAACTACTCGGCGTCCAAAGCAGGGCTGGTTGGCCTTGGCCGCTCACTTGCAAAGGAGTTCTCCAGCCGGGGCATCACGGTGAACATCGTTGCACCGGGGCCGATCCTCACTGACATGCTGGCAGCCCTCCCAGATGAGCAACAGGCGTCCTACGCCGAGGCCGTGCCGCTGGGACGCCTGGGTCAACCCGACGAGGTGGCCGAAGTGGTCCGCTTCCTAGCCTCCGACGGCGCCGGTTACGTAACCGGGGCAGTAGTCCCCGTGGACGGCGGTCTCTTCATGGGATGACAGCGGAATCACCCTGGTCTGTCCAGATGCGGTCGTCTCCCAGCCCCGCCGCCTCTAAGGTGGGACGATCCCCATCAGTGATCAGGAACGGAGCCCGGTGTGAGCGACGAGAACTTTAAACGATTCAAGAAGTGTGCAGTTGAAGTGCTGTCAGTCGAAGAAGACCAGATAACCCCGGAAGCCAGCTTCGCTGATGACCTGGATGCCGACAGCCTCGATCTTGTCGAGCTGGTAATGGCCCTCGAAGAGGAGTTCGACGTAACGGTCGAAGAAGAGGAACTGGAGGGCATCGGCACAATTGGTGGCGCCTTCGCCCTCATCACCGGCAAGATCTGATGCCCGGTCGTCGGGTTGCCGTTACCGGCCTGGGGGTCGTGGCCCCCTGTGGTATCGGCATCGAAGCCTTCTGGGAAGGTCTCTGCGGCCCCGCCCCAGAAGGCGAACGTCGCGTGACGGACTTTGACCCGACACCCCACTTCGACAACCCGAAAGAGGCGCGGCGAGCCGACCGCTGCACCCAGTTCGCCATTGCTGCCAGTGACATGGCGCTCGCACAGGCCGGCGACCTGGTCGCTGACCCACTCCGCCGGGGGGTTCTGATCGGCACCGGAATCGGCGGAATCGAAACCCTGGAGACCCAGATCAAGGTGATGCTCGAAAAGGGTGAACGCCGGGTTTCTCCCTTCCTTGTACCGATGATGATGCCGAACGCAGCCCCAGCGGCGGTTTCGATGCGTCACGGCTTTCAGGGGCCTGCCGAGAACACCTGCACGGCCTGCGCAGCGGGCACCCACGCCATTGCCAATGCCGCCCGCATGATCACCCATGGCCGGTGTGACGTGGTCCTTGCCGGCGGTAGCGAGGCTCCGTTCGTCCGGGCCGCCATCGCCGGTTTCACCAACATGACCGCACTCTCCTCTTCAGGGGTGTCGCGCCCATTCGATGCCGAGCGGGACGGCTTCGTAATGGGTGAGGGTTCAGGTGTGCTTGTCCTCGAGGAATGGGAAATGGCAGAACGGCGGGGAGCAAGAATCCTTGCCGAGGTGCTTGGCGGGGCCAGCACCGCCGACGCACACCACATCACAGCCCCTTCACCGGGTGGCGTGGGAGCCATTGCCTGCATGGAGCTGGCACTTGAGGAGGCCGGCATCTCCCCTGAGGCGATTACCCACATCAACGCCCACGGAACCTCCACCCCGCTCAACGACATGGCTGAGGCCGAGGCCGTCAACAAGCTGTTCGGTTCGTCAGGGCCACTCATGACCTCAACCAAGGGAATTACGGGCCACGCCCTCGGTGCCGCCGGTGCGCTTGAAGCCGTTGCGGTTGTGCTTGCAATGCAGAAGGGGCTGGTGCCACCCACGGCGGGTTTCTCCACACCTGATCCCGAAATGCCACAGGTCAACCTGGTGGTTGGAGAGCCGGCACCGTGGTCTCCAGGGCCGTCACTCTCGAACTCGTTTGGCTTCGGTGGGCACAACGGAAGCCTGGTGCTGGGACCAGCCTGATTCTCGTCCCTGAACGAAATATCCGAAGCGGTGGGTCGGGCCGTTGTTCAGGCCGGAACAAAGACGAACAGCAGCTCGCACTCGCATGCGATCTCGCCGGACACCGATGCCGTGCCACTGCCACGTCCTGCCAGCCTTGACTGTCTTCCAAGCTGAACCTCAAGGTCAAGACGGTCACCTGGCAGTACCTGCCTTCGGAAACGGACCTTCTGGATTCCACCAAACAGGGCAAGCCTTCCGGCGAACTCGGAGGCGCTGAGGAGGGCGTAGGCCCCCAACTGGGCGATCGATTCGCACATCAGCACTCCGGGAAGGGTGGGCCGACCCGGGAAGTGCCCCGAGAAGAACGGTTCGTCTCCGGTCAGGTTCCAGTAGCCGCTCGCCCCGACACCGGGATCAACGGCCTCCACCCCGGTCAGAAACAGAAACGGTTCCCTGTGCGGGATCACCTCGCGCGGCGCTGGCAGGCCCTCAGCGGTCATCTGTCAACACCTTGCGTGTTTCGGGTGGCAAGCCCTCCGGGATGGCAGCGCGTGCCATCCCGGGGGTCCACCGGTTCCCGGTTACCAGGAAGAGGTAGGTGCCTCTGGCGCTGGTGCAGCCACAGCCCCGCCGCTCTTGGCGGCCGCCTTCAACTTGGAGCCCACCGAAACCTTGCAGGCCTTGGTGGCGGGCACGTGGAGTGCCTCGCCGGTCTGCGGGTTGCGGCCCATTCGGGCGCTACGTGTGACCTGCTCGAAGGAGAGCCAGCCAGTAATGGAAAGCTTCTCCTCTCCGGCAGCCACAACATCGGATACGACGTCCAGGAAGGCGTCGAGGCAGTCGCCAGCATCCTTATTGGATACCTCGGCGCGTCCTGCCATTGCAGCGATCAAATCGCTCTTGTTCATCGACCATCTCCTCTTTTGGCTATCGGATGGGCGAACCCACTCCTTGGTCAAATGACACGCTTCACGGTTTTGGCCCCCATGTCAAGCATTTCCGCCTTCAGGCGACCCCATGTTGCCTTTCATTCCGGGCATTTCGCCGTGCTCGCTGACGGCCCTGCAAATCACAAGAGCCGGTCAGGCGGCCTGACGAGATGCTATGTCTGGCCCCGAGGGGCTAAGCAGCGATCAGAAAACAGCGTCGAGAGCTTCCCGAAACTCTGACGCCAGGGCCGCAACCCCATCGGGCCCGGCCGAGTCGAGCATCCGTTGGACGACTGCGGACCCGACCACCACACCGTCGCCGTGAGCGCTCACCTCAACTGCTTGTTCTGCGGTCCCGACCCCCACGCCGACCAACACGGGTCGGTCGGTTACCTCCTTGAGACGGTCAGCGATCGTGGACGCACTTGAGGCCAACGCAGAGCGCACCCCTGTCACCCCCAGAAGCCCGATTCCGTACACAAAGCCCCGCGACCTCTCACAAATGATTGGCAGCCGTTCATCGGGGGTGGTGGGTGCAGCCAACAGGATGGTCTCAACTCCGCTGGCATCAGCTGCCTGTGCCCATGGGCCGGTCTCTTCAAGCGGCAGATCGGGAAGGATGCAGCCCGATACGCCGGAATCGGCAAGTGCCGCAGCGAACCTCTCGAGGCCCATCCGGAAGGCGATGTTGTAGTAGGTCATGACCACCAGTGGCACCCCGACGTCGAGGCCTCTCAGGGCGTCGAGGATGCCAGGTGGGGTGGCTCCAGTCCCAAGAGCCCGATCGTTGGCTGCCTGGATCGTCGGCCCGTCCATCACCGGATCCGAGAACGGAATTCCGACCTCGATCGCGTCAACTCCGGCCCCTGCCACTGCCTGGATGGTGGATGTCCAGTCTCCACCGAGGCCACCGGTTACATAGGGCACCAGACACTTTCCGCCCCCGTCCCGGCGCGCCCGTAGGGCCGTCTCCACTGCTCCGATGCCGGTCACGAGAGGAGTTCCATCATCTGACCGACGTCCTTGTCTCCACGACCGGAGAGGTTCAACAGGACTGTACGGCCTACCAGCGCCCCCCTCTCGCGGGATACCCACGCCAACGCGTGTGCAGGCTCGAGGGCGGGGATGATGCCCTCGGTCCTGCTGAGCAGTTGGAAGGCTTCTATGACCTCATCGTCATTCACCGATTCATAGCGGGCGCGACCCGTGGCGGCCAGGAAGCTGTGTTCGGGACCGACTCCCGGATAGTCGAGGCCGGCGCTGATCGACTCGGCCTCGAGCACCTGACCGAACTCGTCCTGCATGAGGTAGGAGGCTGACCCATGCACCACCCCTGGCACACCCCGCCCGACTGCGGCACCACCGGCCGGCTCAACGCCGACAAGTTCGGCAGTGGAGTCGGCGAAGCCGGAGAAGAGACCTATGGCATTGGAACCACCGCCGACGCTTGCGCAGACCACATCGGGCACTCCGCCGATGATCTCCTGGCACTGACGGCGGGCCTCGGTGCCTATCACCTCCTGGAAGGTTCTGACCATGAACGGGTACGGGTGTGGGCCCATCACCGAACCGAGGCAGTAGTAGGCGGTCTCGACGGTTGCCACCCAGTCCCGCATCGCCTCGTTGATGGCGTCCTTCAGGGTGCGGCTGCCAGACATCGCCGTCAGCACCTCGGCACCGAGGAGCCGCATTCGGAACACGTTCAACTCCTGGCGCCGTACATCGACCTCGCCCATGTAGACCCGACACTCCATTCCGAGAAGGGCTGCAGCCGTGGCAGTCGCCACCCCGTGCTGTCCGGCGCCGGTCTCGGCCAGAAGTCGTTTCCGGCCCATCCTCCGGGCCAGCAGAGCCTGCCCCAAGACGTTGTTGATCTTGTGGGAGCCGGTGTGGTTGAGGTCCTCCCGCTTCAGAAGAAGGCGAAGACCAAGCTCTCCAGACAGGGTTGGGCACTCAGTCACGGGAGAAGGGCGCCCGGCATAGTTGGTGAGGAGACCGTCCAGTTCGGCTCTGAAGGCCGGATCGGCCCAGGCTTCTCTGAATGCCCCTTCGAGTTCCTGACAGGCGGGGACGAGGGTCTCGGGTACGAAGCGTCCGCCGAAGTCACCGAATCGACCCTCGGGCGTGGGGTCTGCAAGCGTCATTCCTCGGCCTCCCAGTCGAACGGTCGTGGACTCTGGCTCTCATAGGGGGCCGCCACGGGCCTTGCGGACCTGGCCGCCTCGACAAATGCCCGGAGCAGTCTCGGATCCTTTCGGCCCGGTGTGCTCTCCACGCCACTGGACACATCGACTCCGTAGGGGCCAACACGCTCGACGGCCGAAGTCACATTTGTAGGGTCCAGGCCTCCCGCAAGGATCATCTTCCTGTTATCGGGGGCACCTTCGGCGAGGGACCAGTCGAACACCTCGCCGGATCCCGGGGCTGGCGAGTCCAGGAGCAGCAGGTCGACCCCGAATTCATCGAAATTATCAAGATCTGGCGATCCGGCTGCCAACGCCCGGATCGTCACGGGAACCCGTTCGGATATCCAGCAACAGTCCTCTGGGGTCTCGTTGCCGTGCAACTGCGCTGCACGGAGACCAATCCCGTTCACCACCTCGACGACCCTCTTGGCACTCTCGTTGCGGAACACACCCACCGTCATGATGTCAGCTGGGAGTTGCCTGACGATGTCCCGCACTATCGGCACCGCAACTTGGCGACTCGAGGGAGCGAACACGAAGCCGACGGCGTCAGCACCGAGCGCAGTTGCGAGAAGTGCGTCCTCTTCACGTGTGATGCCGCAGATCTTCACGAACATGGGGCGACGCTACCCTGCCCGGTTCCCAGAGGGCCCTGCGGACACCAAGGCTGCCACGGCCCCACTCCTGTCCCCGGAGGTGACCAGCGATTCTCCCACCAGAACCGCCCTGAAACCGGCGTCATAGAGCCCAGTGGCGTCCTCCTGGGTCCTCACTCCCGACTCGGCTACACGCTCCACCCCCACCGGAATACAGGCACCCACCCGTCTGGCCCGGTCGGAATCGACCTGAAAGGTGTTCAGGTCGCGCTGGTTGACGCCTACCAGGTCCGCTCCTGCGGCCAGTACCCGTTCCAGTTCGGCCTCGTCATGCACCTCGGCGAGTGCATCCAGCCCCAATTCCCTTGAAAGGGCCAGGAAGTCGAACAGTTCAGCATCGTCGAGAGCCGCAGCAATGAGCAGCACGGCGTCTGCTCCCATGAGCGCAGCATCACAGATGTCGCGTGGATCGACGGTGAAGTCCTTTCGCAGTACCGGGAGCGGGACTGCTCCGCTGGCTGAGCGGAGGTCCGCAGCAGAGCCTCCAAAGTGGTTCTCATCGGTGAGGACGGAGAGGCAGGTGGCTCCTCCGGCCATGTACGCAGCTGCCGTTTCGGCCGGGTCCAGGTCGACGGCCAAGTCACCGCGCGAAGGCGACCTTCGCTTGATCTCTGCGATCACTGCGATGAGACCCTCCTCAACCGATCGGATCGCATTGCGGAACCCCCTTGGCTCTGCGACGCCCCTGGCCTCGTCGATCAGGGCATCCAGAGAGCGGTCGTCAGCAGCAGCAACGGACTGGTGGTGTTCGAGGATCTCGTCGAGGTAGGTACCCACAGGCCTGAGGCTAACCAGAGCCCCAACGGTAACGCCGACCATTTCAGGCCTGTTGAGGCCTCCATTTCAGGTCCTAACCGTTTCATCACATCAATCGGGCATCATCAAGCCGGTTGAACACGCCAGATGGCGTGCCAGCATGGAGAGGTCATGTCGGAACAGGCTGCGGGTGGAACCGTGTCGGCCGAGTCGGCGCCGGGTGAGGGTGCACGCCTGACCGTCACACTTTCGACGGCGCCCTGAGGGCATCGAGTGCCGGGCAGCGGTCAGCCGACTGCTGAGCGGGCGGCGGTCATCCGGCGGGCCGCCGGCACGGCGACGAGCAGTGCCCTGGCCTTGTTGCGGCACTCCTTGTACTCGGATTCGGGCACGCTGTCGGCGACAATGCCGGCTCCAGCCTGTACCGATGCGATGCCGTCCTTTACGAGCATGGTGCGAATCGCTATAGCCGTATCGATGTTGCCCGAAAAATCGAAGTAGCCGATCACACCCGCATAGGGCCCGCGCTTCACCGGTTCCAACTGGTCGATGATCTCCATCGCCCTCACCTTGGGGGCTCCCGAGACCGTGCCTGCGGGAAGGGTCGCCCGTAGCACGTCGATCGGGCTGCAGCCGTCGGCCAGGTCACCGGCAACCTGGCTGGTCATGTGCATCACATGGCTGTACCGCTCGAGGGTCATCATCTCCTCGACCTCCTCTGAGCCGAACTTCACCACCCGACCGACGTCGTTTCGGGCCAGGTCCACGAGCATCACGTGTTCGGCCCGTTCCTTGGGATCCTCGACAAGTTCGGCTGCCATCCTCCGGTCCTCGGCCTCGGAACTGCCTCGCCGCCTGGTGCCAGCTATCGGCCGGGAGATGACCCGCCCGTCGAGGAGTTGGACCATCGGTTCCGGCGAGGAACCCACAACGGTCATGTCCGGGTAGCGGAGGAAGTACATGTAGGGGCTGGGGTTGATCTGTCGCAGGACCCTGTACACGTCGAAGGGCTCAGCGTCGAGTTCGATGTCGAAACGCTGGGACAGCACCACCTGGAAGATGTCGCCGGCAAGGATGTGTTCCCTGGCTGCCTCCACGGCAAGGCAGTAGTCGTCTCGGCTCATGGACGAGGTGGTCGCGGGGGCCTCGTCGGCCTGGTCCGGAGGCTTCATCAGCGGCTCGTCCAACGGGGCGGCGCCGGCCGCTGCAAGGCGGTCGAGGCGATCCTGGGCCTCGGTGTAGAGCAGGTCCAGGTTGGTTTCGTCGACGGCGTCGGGAACCACCACGTTGGCAATGAGAACCGCCCTCTGCCTCCAGTGGTCTATTGCGACCAGGTCACCTATGACAGACATCACGCCATCGGGAAAGCCACGGTCGTCGGGGGGTACATCTGGAAGGTGCTCGACCTCGCGCACGACGTCGTAGCCGAGAAAGCCCATCAGGCCCCCATGGAGGGGAGGCAGACCCGCGATGTCGGGCGACTTGAAGTGTTCGAGGAGGTCCTGGAGAGCCACCAGGATCCCGTCGTCAGTGCCCACACCGGCAGGAAGCACCCCCTGTGCGGTGAGGGAGCCACCTGACAGGGTGAGGGTCAGGGAGGGGTTCAGGCCGATGAACGACCAGCGACCCCAGGATTCACCCCTGTCAACGCTCTCGAGCAGAAACCCGTTGCCGTCTCCGACGCAGCGCGTGAAGAGGGCCACCGGCGTGGTCAGATCGGCGAGGAGTTCGCGCCAGACGGGTACAACGCTGTGGGAGGCGGCCAGCCGACCGAACTCCTCCCTGCCCGGACTGTCCACGGGATCAGGTTCCGTCGGCGCCAAAGGGGCTGAAGAAGCAGGTGTATTCCCCAGTGTGGCATGCACCGTTTCCCTCCTGGTCGACCACGAACAGGAGCGTGTCGCCGTCGCAGTCGAAGTAGGCCTCGCGCACGTACTGCCGGTCACCCGAGGTCTCCCCCTTGCACCAGTACTCCTGGCGACTACGGCTCCAGAACCAGGTTCGTCCGGTCTCAAGCGTCTGGGCTAGAGAATCGGCGTTCATCCAGGCCATCATCAGAACCCGGCCGGTGTCGGCCTCCTGGACTATTGCGGGCACGAGGCCGTCATCGTTGTATGTGACAGCAGCCAGTTGCTCTGCTGAAGCTGAAATTGGCCCGCCGAATCTGGTGGTGGGGTCGGTCATTGCCTCAGCCTACGGTCACTCCGATGCCACGCGAAGTGCATTTGGTGGACCCACCGGTATACCGGTTGTTCAGAGGTAGAGGCCGGTGCTTCCCTCTTCGAGTCGCTGGGCTGCCACGGCGTGGATATCGCGTTCCCGCACGATGATGTAGTCCATGCCACGTACTTCGACCTCGTAGCGGTCCTCGGGGTTGAACAACACCTGGTCGCCGACCTCCATGGCCCTGACATTGGGCCCGGTTGCGATCACCTCGGCCCATGCCAGGCGCTTGCCCATCTGCGCGGTCGCAGGAATGAGGATTCCCCCCGTCGAACGCCTTTCACCCTCTGCTCCGTCGATGCCGACCAGTATCCGGTCGTTGAGCATCTTGATGGGCAGTCCTTCGGCGTCAGATGGGCCCGGAACCGCTGCTATCGCTGGTTTGTCCACCTGGGGAACGGTACCCAGTTGGGCGGCCATTGGGTGACGCCCTCAGGAACCGGCTGGTCGGACGGCAACCCCCGCTGCCGCCATGTGTGCCTTTGCCTCGCCGATCGTGTGCTCTCCGAAATGGAATATGGACGCTGCGAGCACTGCATCGGCCTGGCCCTCCACAGCTCCCTCGACAAGGTGGTCGAGGCCTCCCACCCCTCCGCTGGCAATCAGGGGAACGCTGACCGCTCCACCGACCGCCAGAAGCATCGGAATGTCGAACCCATCACGTGTGCCGTCGCTGTCCATGGAGGTCAGCAGGATCTCACCTGCTCCCAGGTGATCGGCCCTGGCGGCCCATTTGACGGCATCAAGGCCGGTTGGAGTCCTGCCGCCGTGAATGAACACCTCAAAGCCGCTCTCGACCTCGCTGTTTCGGCGACCGTCAACAGCCACCACTACACACTGCTGCCCGAATTCAACAGCCAGTTCAGCTATCAGGTCCGGCCTCTCGACGGCTGCCGTGTTGACAGAGACCTTGTCGGCTCCTGCACGCAGGATGGCTCGGGCATCCTCGACGCTGCGGATCCCGCCCCCGACAGTGAACGGGATGAACACCTCTTCGGCGGTGTGGCGCACCATGTCGATGGTGGTCTCCCGGGAGTCCGACGAGGCCGTTATGTCAAGGAAAACCAGCTCGTCGGCACCCTCCTCGTCATAGCGCCGAGCCAACTCGACCGGGTCGCCCGCATCACGCAGGTCGACGAAATTGACACCCTTCACCACCCGACCACCATCTACGTCTAGGCATGGGATGATCCTCACGGTCCTCATACCTGCTCCATCATCCTGACGGCCTCTTCGAGGTCCACCGTTCCCTCGTACAGGGCCCTTCCGAGGATGATCCCCCCGACACCGCGACCACCTTCGACCAGGTCGACAAGTGATACCAGGTCATGGAGTTGGCCAACCCCACCAGATGCGATCACCTCAATGTCCGTGGCCCCCAGCGCGGCCCGCAGGAGGTCGGTGTCGGGGCCCTCGAGGGTGCCATCACGCTGGATCTGGGTAACGACGAAGGCATCAACTGAAACCGGATCAAACAGCCCGATTGCGTCAGCAAGGGTCAGGTCGCTCACCTGTGTCCAGCCACGTAGGGCAACCTCTTCGCCCCTGACGTCGATCCCGATCGCCACGGAACCCAGGTCGGCGACCTGACCGACGAGAGCCGGGTCCTCCAGGGCGGCAGTTCCCATCACGACACGCCTGACACCTGCCTCAAAGAGGGCCCGGGCGTCTGCAACGGAGCGGACCCCGCCACCGGCCTGCACGGGTATGTCCAGAGCTGCCGCCACAGCCCCGACAACAGCCCGGTTGGTGGGATCACCTGTGAGAGCTGCGTCCAGGTCGACCACATGCAGCCATTGTGCGCCAGCAGCCTGGAAGCGGAGGGCCTGTTCAACCGGATCGTCGCCGTAGACGGTCTCGCGGGCGAAGTCGCCTTCCAGAAGCCTCACACACTGGCCACCCCTCAGGTCCACAGCGGGAAACAGCGCCGGGCCCATCAGGCTCCTCCTGGCAGCGAACCGACGAAGTTGCTGAGGACCTTCAGCCCGGTTCCTCCGGACTTCTCAGGGTGGAACTGCACCCCCCAGAGGTTGCCTCGTCGCACCGCCGCGCACAGGGTCGTGCCGTAGTCACAGGTGGCAACTGTGGTCGGACCCACCGGTGCGGCGTATCCGTGTACGAAGTACATCCAGGCTCCATCCTGCAGGCCCGCGAAGAGAGCTCCGCTGCCTGTCATGTCCAGCCGGTTCCACTGCATCTGTGGACGCTTCACGTCACCAGCAAGCCGCTCCACACGCCCCTCGATCACACCGAGGCCCTTACTGCCGGGAGACTCGTCACTTCCGTCGAACAGCATCTGCATACCCACGCAGATTCCAAGGAAGGGCCTGCCGCCAGCGCTGGCATCAGCAGCGGCCTCCCCGGCAATGTCTGTCAGCCCGGACTCGTGCAGGGCCTCGAGGCAGCGACCGAACGCTCCGACACCGGGTAGGACGATTCCAGCCGCATCGCCCACGAGGCCCCTGTCCGCTGTGAGCCTGGCGTCGGCACCCATCCGCTGGAGCGCCTTTTGAGCCGACCTGAGGTTGCCGATGCCATAGTCCAGGACAGCGACGAGAGGCCCGTCGGTCACAGGCTCCCCTTGGTGGACGGTACGGCGTCACCCTCTACTGCTACGGCGTCGCGGAGCGAGCGGGCGACCGCCTTGAAGCCAGCTTCGACTATGTGGTGCGTGTTGGCTCCGCGGATCGACTCGATGTGCAGGGTCAGCGCTGCCGAGGCGCTGAATGCGCGCCAGAACTCCTCAATGAGCTGGGGATCAAAGGGTGGTTCGCCGAGGATCTTCTGGCCCGGAAAGGTCACCTCATAGTGCAGGTACGGGCGTCCGGACAGGTCAAGGGAGACGTCGACGAGTGCCTCATCGAGAGGAACCCGGTTGGACGCGAACCGTCTGACCCCGGCTTTGTCGCCGAGGGCCTCAGAAAACGCTGTACCAATGGCAATCCCGACATCCTCGACGGTGTGGTGTGCATCGATCTCGAGGTCGCCGCGACAGTCGACGATCAGGCCGAGGCCACCGTGCCGCCCCAACTGGTCGAGCATGTGGTCAAAGAAGGGAATTCCGGTCGAGGCGGAGACCGGTCCGCCGTCGATGTCGATCACGACCTTCACCGCCGTCTCGCTGGTCGTGCGCTCACATGAACCGGTCCGGTCTGTCACAACAACACCTCCCTGAGGGCAACCAGGAAGCGGTCGTCCTCGCTCTCTGTACCAATGGTTACCCGCAGGCAGTCCTTGAGACCCACCACGGACGAAAAGTCACGCACGAGAACCGACCTGTCGAGGAGACCCTGCCATGCCTGTGTCCCCGACATTGTCTCAGGCCTGAACAGGACAAAGTTGGCCTGTGACGGCCAGACGGTCACGGGAAGTTCCCCGAGGGCGGAGGTGAGGCGCTCACGTTCGGCTATGACGGCCTGGACACGTGCTTCCATCTCACCACCGTAGGCAAGCGCGAGTATT
>Ga0208641_1000255_pt1 | contig 36519 bp, 35 predicted proteins | sample ETN02SmetaG_2_FD_185789 | JGI IMG/M metagenome (GOLD analysis project Ga0208641, IMG submission 185789) | Marine microbial and viral communities from oxygen minimum zone, Eastern Pacific Ocean - ETNP2014F10-02SV253 (SPAdes) (version 2) | ecosystem: Environmental > Aquatic > Marine > Oceanic ... | reverse complement strand
AGAAGCGCTGCCTTCTCGAAACTGCGAACACGTGCACGCAAAAACTGCGAACACGCCCGTGTGGAGCTGGGGGGAATCGAACCCCCGTCCGTCAATGTGTGACCGAGCGCGCTACGACCATTCCCGAGATTGCGACTTACGGCAGCCACACCGCCGGGTCGGGCGGGCCACTAGGGCCCAGCCGCGGGGTCTTTCCCCCGGGTCAGCGGTCTTTCACGCCGTCAGCGGTCTTTCCCAGCTGTCTCCACCGCTTCTGTTGCCGGGTTGCGGTGGACCGACCCCGCGTACCGTTGCCGGTCGCAGTGACTCTCAACTACCTGACCAGGTCAGGCAGCGAGAGCGAGATCGTCCGTATTGGCGTCTCTTTGGTTGCCCCGTTTAGGGAGTCTGGGCAACTCCGGTCGCACGACACGCCCACTGCCATCGGCGTCGAAACCGATCAGCCCCGTGGTGTGTGCGACAACCCGGAGGGTCACCGCAACGTGCAGTCTGATGTTCAGTTGTCAAGAATCTGCATCTCTAGGCTACCGGTGGGGTGTGGCAGGCAGCCGTCGGGGTATGTAGAGGAGTTGTTGAACAGGTAAGAATCAGCCGATGGATGACCACCGGGCAATATCGTTTCAGTTCATACCATCCGGTGCGGCGCCGCCGGTTGTGGAGAGGGCCGAGGGCTGCACGCTCTACTTCGGGGACGGTCGTGAGATAGTCGATGCCGGTGGTGGGGCGGTTGCAGTGAACATCGGCCATGGTCGGACAGAGGTGGCCCGAGCCGTGGCACATGCCACCCAGCGGGTCTCGTACGTGATTCCACCATGGGTTACAGAGGAGCGGGTCGCTCTCGTCGAGGCTCTCAGGGAACGGTGGCTACCCCCGGAGCTCAGCCAGGTAGCTCTCGTCAGCGGCGGATCGGAATCTGTTGACTCGGCGATCCGCCTGGCGGTCAGCCACCACACGGCGGCAGGGCGACCGGAGCGCTGGAAGGTCATCGGGCGTGAGACCTCATATCACGGGACGACCATGACCACGCTCGCAGTCGGAGGGCATCGATCACGGCGGCGGGGTTTCGACCACATCCTGACCGACTTCCCCAAGATGCCGGTGGCAGATGCCGAGGGCCTCGAGAAGGTCGTCGAGTCAGAAGACCCGGACACGATCGCAGCGGTGATCGCCGAACCGGTGATTGGGGCTGCCGCCGGTGCCGTCCTCCCACCAGATGCATGGTGGACCGATGTCAGAGAGATTTGTGACACACACGGAATTCTGCTCATCGCCGATGAGGTCATGACTGGCTTCGGTCGCACAGGGAAGAAGTTCGGTATCGACCACTGGGGGGTCGTGCCCGACATCATGGTCGGCGGCAAGGGGCTCTCCGGTGGCTATGCGCCCCTCGGCGGCGTGTATGCATCCGAGAAGGTGGTGGCCCCGATCGCCGAGGTCGGCTCGGGAATGATGTTCTTCACCTTCTCAGCCCACTCGGCCGCATGTGCCGCAGGCGTGGCCGCCCTCAAGATCCTCGAAGACGAAGAACTTGTTTCGGCGAGCGCCATCAAGGGCGCCGAGTTTCTGGACCTACTGGGTCCCCTCGGAGGTCACCCCCATGTGCGTGAGGTGCGAGGTCTAGGTCTGATGATCGGCATTGAGCTCGTCGAGGACAAGGAATCGGGACGGCCCTACGGTCCGACAACCGGCATGGCGGGGCAGGTCGTTGGCGAGGCGTTGAGGCGTGGAGTGTGGGTCTATCCGGCTGGTGACGGTAACGCACCAGATGCACTCCTGATCGGGCCGCCCTTCACGATCACAACGGCCGAGATGGAGACCACGGTGAAGGTCGTTGGCGAGGCGATTTCAGCCGTCTGCGGCGACTGAGCATCTGGACGTTCAGCGGCGCCTCTTTCGGGCCATTGCCCGTTCGGCCTCACGGTCGGCCTCCCTGCGCACAAGGGCCTGGCGCTTGTCGTGCATGTCGCGACCCTTGGCCAGCGCCACCTCGACCTTGGCCCGCCCATTGCTGAAGTAGAGCGAGAGTGGGATCAGCGTCAGGCCCTCTCGTTGCATCCGATCGGTGATCCGGTGGATCTCCCTGCGGTGCAACAGGAGCTTCTTGGGGCGGTCGGGGTCGTGGCCCATTGCCTCTCCGCCGCTCATTGCATACGGGGCGATGTGCAGGCCGATCAGCCAGAGTTCGCCCCCTTCCTCCCGGGCGAACGCCTCTGAGATCTGCACCTTGGACTCGCGAAGGGACTTGACCTCGCTGCCCTTCAGCACGAGGCCGGCCTCCCAGGTGTCGAGCAGGTCGTAGTTGCGTCGAGCCCGGCGGTTGCTGGCGACCACCCGGTCGCTTGCATCGCTCACAGGGTTGAGCGTACCGGCGACCCCGCGGGCGGTCGTCGGGGGTTAGCCTCCCCGGCGTGTCAGAAGAGCCCCTCACCCTCACGTCGGATGTCCATCGGGCGATGATCAACCTTGCTCTCGACCATGTCCCCTACGAGTCCTGTGGCCTGTTCGCCGGTCCACCTGGGAGCATGTACGTAGACACGTTCTTCCCGATCGAGAACGTGGCGCCACCTGAACGACGCCGCGAGATCTACACGCTCGACGGCGTAGGCCAACTAGATGCCGAGAAGTCCGCCGATGCCGCCGGGTCGTCCATCCTGGGTGTGATGCACAGCCACACCCACACGCTGGCCTATCCGTCACCCACCGACGTCGCCGATGCGGCTCGATTCGACGAGTTCGGGGTATGGGTGTTCCTGATCGTGTCCCTCGAGCACCCTGAGCCATACATGCGGGCGTTCCGCATCAGGGATGCCGTCATCAAAGAGGTACCGGTGGCGGTGGAACCCGGCTAGAATCCTGACCGAACTGGTCGTGATTACGATCGGACAGGCAGAACACAGGCAGGGAACTCAGCCAATGGCCGTCTACTCCTCGGTGATCGACCTCATCGGCGAAACGCCGATTGTCGACGTGAGCGTTCTCAGCCCCAGCCCCGACATCCGCCTGCTCGCCAAGCTGGAGGGCCAGAACCCTGCTGGTTCGGTAAAGGACCGCATTGCCCGTGCCATGGTCGCCGATGCCGAGGCCGACGGCACCCTCGCCAGCGGGCGAACGATCATCGAACCCTCATCGGGAAATACCGGTATCGCCCTCGCAATGATTGCTCGGATACGCGGCTACCCGATCAAGATCGTGCTGCCTGAGAACGTGTCACCCGAGCGCCGTTCGATGCTCGAGGTCTTCGGTGCCGAGATTATCTCCTCGCCCGGCGATGAGGGTTCAAACGGTGCTGTCCGCCTGGCCCAAGAACTGGCCGACCAGAACCCCGACTGGGTGTTCCTCTACCAGTACGGGAACGAGGCCAACCCCCGTGCCCACTACGAGACAACTGGCCCCGAGATCCTCCGCGACGTGCCCGACATCACCCATTTCGTGGCCGGCCTTGGAACCAGCGGCGCCCTCATGGGTATCGGCAGTTACCTCAAGGAGCACCGGCCCGAGATCCAGGTCCTGGCCGTCGAATCGCCGGCCGGCGAGCAGGTTCAGGGACTGCGCAGCCTCGAGGACGGCTTCATTCCTCCTGTATTTGAGAAGTGGGGCGGAAACGACCTCCTCGACGGAAAGCGAATTGTCAGGCCGAGGGAGTCCATCGAGTGCGTCCGGCGCCTCGCCGACAAATGCGGCATCTTCGCGGGACTGTCCGCTGGAGCCGCCCTGGCCGGTTCGCTACGCGTGGCCGAGAGAGCCGCCTCCGAGAGCGGCGAAGCGGTAATCGTGTTCCTCGTGAGCGATGCCGGTTGGAAGTACCTCTCGACCGGCGCATGGACCGGCGACATCGAGCAGGTGGTGGCCGACACCGAGTCCACCATCTACTTCTAGGCTGAGGACTCGATAGGAACGCCACCCGCCCGGCGGGTGGCCAGACAGGAGACCCTATGCGACCAGACGGACGCGTCAACGACGAACTGCGCCCACTCAGCTTTGAACGTGACTTCACGGAGATGGCCGATGGTGCCTGTCTCGTCACCTTCGGACGCACCCGTGTCCTCTGCACGGCATCCATAGGCGAGGGTGTCCCGCGCTGGTTGAAGAACACAGGTCAAGGCTGGGTGACAGCCGAGTACTCGATGCTCCCGGGTTCCAGCAACGAGCGGATCAGGCGCCGGGTGTCGGGCCGCGACCAGGAAATCCAGCGTCTCATCGGCCGGTCGCTGCGTGCGGTGGCAGACCTGGACCTCCTCGGAGAACGCGAGGTGACCGTCGACTGCGACGTCCTCCAGGCCGATGGTGGTACGCGGACCGCCTCGATCTGTGGGGGCTATCTGGCCCTCCACGACGCCCTCACCCGCTTGGTCTCCTCCGGAGAAATCACACAGCACCCGCTGACCGATGAACTTGCGGCAATCTCCGTGGGCATCATCGACGGAGAGGCCCGCCTTGACCTCCCCTACGTCGAGGACTCCATCGCCGAGGTGGACTTCAACGTTGTCATGACCGGTTCGGGCAACTTCGTCGAGGTGCAGGGGACAGCCGAGGGAGAGTCCTTTGACAGGTCCCATCTGGATGCGCTCGTCGACCTGGCAGCCGGCGGCATCGCCCAAATCGTGGAGATGCAGCGGACCGTGCTGGCCGAACCACCGGCGCAGCGCTCGGCTTGAGTTGTCCAGTGGAGCGACCCCGCCTGGTGCTCGCAAGCGCCAACCCTGACAAGGTCGCCGAAATGGAACTGCTGCTCGAAGGCGTTGCCGAGGTGCTTCCGCGTCCCGTCGACCTCCCTGACGTGGTCGAGGACGGGGATACGCTCGAGGCGAACGCACGGCTCAAGGCCGTTGCCGTTTGCAGCGCCACTGGCCTGGCAGCCGTCGCCGACGATACGGGTCTCTTCGTTGATGCTCTGGCCGGGGAACCCGGTGCCCGATCCGCCCGGTTCGCCGGAGAGGACGCCAGCTACTCCGATAACCTCGAAATGCTCCTGCGGGAGCTAGGTGGAACGCTGGCCGGCATGCGTACCGCTCGCTTCAGAACGGTGGTGATGGTCCACTACCCGGATGGGCGGGAACTGATTGCCACCGGAACAGTCGAGGGCCACATCGCCGAGGTGCCGTCCGGAACCGGCGGATTCGGCTACGACCCCGTGTTCGTACCCGTCGAGGGCGACGGTGCAACGTTCGCCGAGATGGGAGATGACAAGCACCGGTTCTCCCACCGTGGCCGGGCACTCCGGGCGCTGGTGTCAATGCTCAACACCCCACCTGTGTCAGAGGCCGGTTAGTTCAGGGAGACCGGAGCCTGCTCCCAGGCGTTGCCGAGGAACCGGTCGAACTCGGCGTCGGTGACCGGCTCAGAGAAGTGGAAACCCTGTGCCAAATCACAGCGGAGCCTCTGCAGGTACTCCAGCTGGGCCCGGGTCTCGACCCCCTCTGCGACGACCTGCAGCCCGAGCCCCTGGGCCAACGCCACCGTGCCGGTGACAATGGCCGTGTCGTCGTCATCGGTTCCGAGGCCTGCCACGAACGACCTGTCAATCTTCACGAAGTCGATCGGGAAGCGCTTCAGGTAGGCCAGTGAGGAGAAACCCGTACCAAAGTCATCAAGGCCGATGTGGACCCCAAGCGAGGTGAGGGCTCCGAGGACCTTCTCGGTGACCGGGTTGGCGGCGATCAGGGCCGACTCTGTGAACTCCAGTGCCACCTGTTCCGGGGCGACATCGTTTGCCTCAATGGCCGCACCGACGAGTTCGGGAAAGGTCGAGTCGGCCAACTGCCGTGCCGAGACGTTCACGGCGATGCTCAGGTTTTTGCCGCCCCGGTTGCCCCAGGACGACAACCTCTCCAGGGCAATCGCGACCACACGTCCACCCAACTGGGCGATGAGGCCGCTGTCCTCGGCGATGTCGATGAACTGATCTGGCATGAGCAGTTCGCCTCCGGCCCCACGGATCCTGGCGAGCGCCTCGGCGCCGGTGACGGCACCGTCGGAGATTCGGACCACTGGCTGAAAGTGGACCTCGATTCGATCCTCGTCGAGGGCTAGGCGCAACTCCTGTTCAACGGAGTGGCGTCTCACCGCCTGGGAGCGAAGGTGGTCGTCAAAGAGCTCAGCCCGGTCGCGTCCCTGGTCCTTGGCGCGGTACATGGCCGTGTCGGCATCGCGGAGCAGGTCGGCCGGAGCCTCCTGCCCGTACCCGATGGCCACGCCAATGCTCGTGGTAACCACGGTTGACTCGCTGCCCAACTGCATCGGACGCGACAGTGCCGCCCGCACCCGCTCGGCTGCGACAAGGGCATCGGTGGTGCGCAGCATGTCGCCGATGAGAACAACGAACTCGTCGCCACCAAGCCTGGCAACGGTGTCGCCGGGGCGGACCGTTTGGGAGAGGCGGTGGGCCGCCTCATGAAGCAGGTCGTCGCCGGATCCGTGGCCGAGGGAGTCGTTGACGACCTTGAAGCGGTCCAGGTCGAGGAACAACACACCGACCATTCGGTCATGGCGTGCAGCCCTGTGCAGGGCATCACCCAGGCGGTCGAGGAGGAAGGCCCGGTTGGGGAGCCCGGTCAACTCGTCGTGAAAGGCGCGCTCTTCCAACTCGGCAGCAACCTCTACACGTTCTGTCACGTCGCGGGCGTTCACGACGATTCCGTCAACTGCCGGATTGCCCAGAAGGTTGGTGGCGACGATCTCCATGTAGCGCCAGCCGCCACCTGCATGGGCAACCCGTGCCTCAAAGGCCGGCGACATGCCCGGCGTCGCAAGAACTTCAGCGGTCCGTTCAGCCAGGCCCTCGTGGTCCTCGGGATGCACAAGGTCGATGACTGGCATACCCTCCAACTCGACCGCCTCACGGCCCAGCACATGGGCAACAGCCGGACTGGCATAGACGATGTCGCCCGATTCGCTGACGACAAGAACGAGGTCAGAAGCGTGCTCAACCAGGGCCGCCAGTCGGATCTCGGAAGCCTCGACACGCTGCTGGGCGGCATGCAGGTCCGTCAGGTCCCTTCCGACTATTGAGATCGCATCAACCGCTCCGTCAGGGTCACGGTGGGACACGAGCAGAGCGGACATTGGAACGGTGCCACCGCTCCTTCGGGCAAGACGCAGCTCACCGCTCCAGGTTCCCGAGGTGCGGACCTCTGGAAGGGCAGTTGTAGCCAGACGGGCCTGTGACCATCCGTCCAGGTGGTCCAGCAGGACCTTTCCAGACACGTCGCCACCGCCGAGGTGTCGGCGCATCGCATCGTTGGCCCACACGAGGCTGCGGCCCAGCGGGTCAAGGATCGCCACCAGATCGGGGCTGGCCTCGAGCACCCTTGTCAACTCGTGGGCACGGCGGGCTTCGTCCACCTCGTCGGTGATGTCGGACATGCCGAGCAGCGCTCCACCCGAACCGGCGTCTGCGCCAGTAACCGGAGTTGTCGTGAGGTCCACCCATCGGATGACGCCGGAGCGGGTAACTAGCCGGAGGCGGCCACGCAGGGCTGTCCCATCGGAAAGAGACAGCGCCAGATCGGTTGCAAAGTCATCGCGACCGTCGAGGTCAACACATTCGGTCCACTCCGAGGTGCCCTGCCTCTCCGGGGAGAAACCGGTCATCGCCACCCACCTGTGGTTGGCGTACCGGGGTTGGCCGTCGGGGCCAAGCAGCGCCATACCCACGGGGGCGGCGTCGATCAGCGCACGCAGGGTGGGGTCGACCTCGATCACGTGCGGACGGAGGGACTCGAACCCCCACGCCTCTCGGCGCCGGCACCTAAAGCCGGTGCGTCTACCAGTTCCGCCACGTCCGCAGGCGGCCAGCCTACGTCGCACCCCGGCTCGGAACCCCTATATGCGCCGGGGCCGTGGAGTGCGGTCGCTGTTGCGACGTTCAGCGCATTTCCCCGCGCCGGGCGATCACCTGGTCGATGATGCCGTACTCACAGGCCTCATCGGCAGCGAACCAGCGGTCGCGGTCGCTGTCGGTCTCGACGGTCTCGACGCTCTGGCCAGTGTGTTGGGCGATGCGTTCCTGAAGGAGCTTCTTGGTGGTGGCCATCTGCTCAGCCTGGATTGCAATGTCGGAGGCGTCACCACGAACGCCGCCAAGGGGCTGGTGCATCATGATGCGCGCATGGGGGAGTGCGTAGCGCTTTCCGGGGGCGCCGGCGCAGAGCAGAAACTGGCCCATCGATGCGCCGAGACCCATGCAGATGGTTCCGACCTCGGGCCCCACGAACTGCATTGTGTCGTAGATGGCCATGCCCGCGGTCACCGAACCACCGGGGGAGTTGATGTAGAGCCAGATGGGCTTGTCGGGATCCTGGGCCTCGAGGAACAGCATCTGGGCGATAAGGAAGTTGGCAACGTCGTCGTTGACATCGGTACCGAGGAAGACGATGCGGTCCTTGAGGAGGCGGTTGAAGACGTCGAAGCGTGCGATGTCGGGGCTATCGGCCTCGGAGACCGGGTGCAGGGGTGTGTCCATGTGGGGGCAGGGTAGCGGCGCGGTGGGATGGCCCGGTGGCTCAGCTGGTGATGGGTTGAGGCCCTGTTCAGGTCCTGGCTGCCTCAGCTCGCTGCCTCAGGTCGGTGACGGCGTGCCTGAGGCCCTCTGGGTCGCGGTAGAGGGCGCTGCCGGAAACCAACACGTTCGCACCGGCGGCGGCTGCACCAGCGACGGTGTCGGGTCCGATGCCTCCGTCGACCTCGATATCGCAGTCAAAGCCCTCGAGCAGCGACGCCACCTCGGCGATCTTGGGCTCCATGGTGTCGATGTAGGCCTGGCCGCCGAAGCCCGGGTTGACGGTCATCACGAGCACCATGCCGAGGAGGTCGCGAACCTGGCTGATCACGTTGGTGGGAGTGTGGGGGTTGAGAGCCACGCCCGGGGTTACACCCAGTTCGGCGACGTGGGCGAGCGTGCGGTGGAGGTGGGTGCAGGCCTCGGCGTGCACGATCACGATGCCGCAGCCGGCCTCGACATAGCGGTGCAGCAGGCGGTCGGGTTCGACGACCATCAGGTGGGCTTCGAAAACCACGTCGATATGGGGTCGGATCGAGGCGATCACGTCGGGTCCGAACGTGAGGTTGGGTACGAACACGCCGTCCATGACATCCCACTGGATGCGGTCGACGCCGGCGTCCTGGAGCGCGATGCACTCTGCGCCCAACTTCGAGTAGTCGGCGGGCAGGACAGATGATGCGATCTCTACCGGTCTGGACACGGCGGCGACCCTACTCCGCGGCCTCAGCCGACCGGCGACGGAATCGGAGGCGCTGTGGATACGGGTAGAAGTCGGGTAGGTCACCACGGGCCAATTCCTTTTGAACTCCGGCCCAGTAGTCGGCTGTGAACAGGTCGCCGTGTACCTCGCAGAACCGCTCCCAGATCGAGCCGGGCACGTCTCTGGGGAACCTCATGAAGGTTGGGAACTGCTCTGGGAAGACGTCGCCGGGCTCGACTGCGAACCAGACCTGTGAGGACATCTCCAACTCGTAGTCGTCGGACTCGGGAATGGAGCGGAAGCGGCACTCCTCGAGGAGCGACAGTTCGTCATAGTCGTAGAACACGACGCTGCCATGGCGGGTCACACCGAAGTTCTTGGTGAACAGGTCGCCTGGGAAGATGTTTGCGACAGCCAGGTCCTTGACGGCGGCTCCCCAGTCGAGGGCCGCCGCCTCGGCCTTGTCGGGCGACATCTCACGCAGGTAGAGGTTCAGCGGGTAGACCTGTCGCTCGGTGTAGACGTGCCGGATCACCACCTGGTCGCCCTTGACGTGCACTGAGCCGCTCGCCTCGGCGAGCAGCTGTTCCAGTAGGGCCGGGTCGAACCTGTCCCGGTCAAAGGAGAGGTTCTCGAACTCTTGGGCGTCGACCATCCGGCCGACCCGATCGTGGTTGTAGACGAGTCTGTAGCGGCGTATGACTGCATCTCTGGTGGTGTTCTTTGGTGGGTCGAAGTGGTCCTTGATGATCTTGAAGACCACGTTGAACGACACCAGCGTGAACACCGACATGACCATTCCCGGGGTTCCCCTGGCAAGCACGAACTTGTCGTTTGAGTTCTCCAGGTGCCGGTAGAGGGAACGGTAGAGGCTTGTTTTGCCGTGCTGGGGGAAGCCGATTGCGGTGTGAAGTTCCGCCAGGGACTTCATGGGAAGAAGCGACTTGAGGAACCCGACGAGTTCGGCAGGGTTCGACCATTCCACGAAGAAGTAGGACCTGGTGAAGCTGAACAGGCGGCTGACCTGCAACTCGGTCAGGAGGAGGCTGTCTACTCTCAGCCCCTCCTTGCCGTGGATGATCGGCAACACGATCGGGGCGATCCGGTTCAGCTGCCTGAGGCGTCCGATCAGGTAGGCACCCTTGTTCCTGAAGAACACCGGCTTGAGCATGTCGACGTTGTCGACCTCGAGTCCGTCCCAGGCTTCGAGCAGGAAGGAGTCAAGCCGGGCTGCGACCCTGCGTGCGTCCCCCTCGAGGTCCGCCCAGGGTGCGTCGAACCTGTACGACTCCAGAATCGAGGTGATGAGGGCAGCCGAGTCGCGGGTGCGGGTGAGGGAGGTGAACACCTCGGCCGTGGCCTCGCCACGGGGCACGCTGGTGGCGCCGAACCACCTGAGCTCGACGTCGTTGTCGACGCCGATTGTCGTGAACACGCGCCGGGTGACCGAGTTGAAATACGTCTCAGCAAGAACCATGTCGGCCCGCTGGGCGATGCGGTGCTTGAAGTGCCCGCGGGCAAGGCGCCACTCGCCACGCCTGTCGGGCATGTCGCCGAGCAGGTCCTTGACCAGCGAGACGGTCTCCAGGACCCTTTCGTTGTGCAGGTTCAGCCTCTCGGCGGCATTTGCCTCCTGCAGCGACCACTCGCGCCTCTCGAAGTGGCTCCTGGCGCGGCGCGAGATGAGGTTGAACCCGGCGACGTAGTCGACGAAACCGGCATGGATCGTGCCGGCGACCCGCCGAGCGGTTTCGAGTTCTTCCGACTCCAAGTCTCAGCCCTCCTGTCCACTGGGAGCGTCGTAGTCCTATTAGCGTGCCCGAGGATGACAGGCCTAACCGACATCAGGCGAAGATTTCCCGGATTATCGGACGATTGGAGCCGCTTTGACGGCCCGGCCGGCACTCAGGCCGTGGACACCTCCATCGAGGCCGTGGCTGAATGGCAACGAAGCGGAAACAACGCCAACAGCCACGGGGCGTTCCCGGCAGCCCGGGAATGTGACTCCCTGGCCGAAAGAGTGAGCGTCACGGTTGGCGAACTTCTGGGTGCGGACCCGGCCGGGATGGTCTTCGGCCCGAGCACCACGGCCAACATGATGGCTCTCACCAGGGCGATCGCCGCCGACATGGGCCCCGGTGACGAGATCATCTGCACCGAGCTGGACCATGACTCAAATGTGGCCCCCTGGCTGCTTGCTGCCCGTGACGCCGGCGCAACTGTTCGCATGGCGAGCCTCGACCGGAACAGCGGTCGCTTGCACACCGATGCCGTGGTCGACCTGATCGGACAGGCCACCAGATGGGTTGCGGTAACGGGAGCCTCAAACGCCATCGGCGCCATTCCCGACACGGCCGAAATCACCAGGGTTGCCCACGCTGCCGGTGCCCGGGTAGTGGTGGATGGCGTCCACCTGACGCCACATCGCCACATCGACGTGGACTCCATCGGCTGCGACGTGTTCACAACCTCCTCCTACAAGTGGTACGGGCCACATGCCGGGATCATGTGGGTCGAGCCGGACCTGCTCGATTTACTGCCCGCTTACAAGGTGAGGCCCGCTCCAGGTTCCGGGCCGGGTCGCTTCCAGTACGGCACCCCTTCCTGGGAGGCAATGGCCGGAATCGACGCCGCGGCACGCTTCCTCATCGAAACGACCATGGCTGCGGTCCTCGAACACGAAGCGGCCGTTTTCGGTCACATGCTGACCGGCCTTCATGACATCCCCGGTGTAACGGTGGTGGGCCCGGCGGATCTCGTTGATCGGGCCCCGACGACCATGTTCCTGGTCGATGGCTACACACCCCTGCAGGTGGCCAGCCGGCTGGCCGATGAGCGGGTGGCGGTCTGGGACGGCCACAACTACGCCGTCGAGGCAATGGGACCACTCGGCCTGGATGCCGACGACGGTGCCGTCCGTGCCGGTATCTGCATCTACATAGGCCACGACGACGTGGAGCGATTGCTCGAAGCAGTGGCCTCGCTGGCCGGCCACTGATCGCGTACCCTTCGAAGACGGCACTCGGATCGAAAGGGGGTGGACCATGCGGCGGCTAACACAGTTCAGCCACGGAGCCGGTTGAGGCTGCAAGCTCGCTCCAGGCGAGTTGGCGCACGTTGTGCGCCAATTGACCCCTGTTGAGGCTCCCGACCTCCTTGTCGGAATGGACACCGGTGACGATGCCGCCGTGTGGCGACTCTCCGATGAAAGGGCCCTCGTTCTGACCGCCGACTACATAACGCCGGTGGTCGACGATGCGCGCGCCTGGGGGCGCGTGGCCGCCGTCAACGCTGTGTCCGACGTCTACGCAATGGGCGGAACACCGCTGCTGGCGCTCAACCTGGTCTGCTGGAACAGCGACGAGTTGTCTACCGACCTCCTGGTCGAGGTTCTCCAGGGAGCACAGGAGGTGGCGGCCGATGCCGGCTTCGTGATTGCCGGTGGCCACACCGTCGATGATCCCGAACCCAAGTACGGCCTTGCCATCGTCGGCGAGGTGCACCCCGACAGGATGCTCACCAACACGGGCTTCAGGCCGGGTGACGCCCTCGTGCTCACCAAACCCCTTGGAATCGGTGTCATAACCACCGCAATCAAGTCGGGAGATGCCCAACAAGACGTGGTGGATGGAGCCATGGAATCTATGGTCCGCCTCAACGCCGACGGGTCAGCGGTAGCGGTCGCAGCGGGAGCGACCGGTGCAACCGACATCACCGGTTTTGGCCTACTGGGCCATCTCGGTCGGGCGGCAGGCGAGTCGGCCGTCGACATCGTCATCAACCAGGCCGAGGTTCCCCTGCTGCCAGGAACCCGCGACCTGGCCGAGGCCGGCTCGATGCCCGGCGGGAGCCGCCGCAACCTGAAATGGGCCGACGAGATCCTCGACAGGGGAGGACTTGCGGAACTCGACGTGTTGCTCCTGGCCGATGCACAGACCTCGGGTGGGCTGGTGTTCGGGGCATCACCTGCCGCTGCCGATGAGGCGGTCGCCCAGCTGACGGCCACTGGCCACACCGCGGCGGTGATCGGCGACGTGGCTTTCGGAAACGGCCGCATCCGGTTGAGCTGACCCCGGCTGGGGTCAGGCCACCGACCGACAGGTACCGTCACCGCATGGCCGATGAACTGGAGTGGGACCCGGAACTCGATGAACTCCGCGCACGCGAGCAGATGGCGGAGCGGATGGGCGGCGAGGAGAAGGTCGCAAGGCAGCATGACCGCGGCAAGCTCGACATTCGACAGCGCCTCCAGAAACTGCTCGACCCCGGCACCTTCCACGAGATCGGGAAGATCGCAGGAACGGCCGCCTACGACCCCGACGGCGAACTGATCGACCTCTCACCCTCCAACTTCGTGTTCGGCCGCGGCCAGATCGACAACAGGCCCGTCGTGCTGGCCGGCGACGACTTCACTGTCAGAGGAGGAGCCGCAGACGCATCCATAGTGGCCAAACAGATTGCAGCCGAGCAGATGGCGCGTGAACTGAGGCTCCCGATTGTCCGTCTCATCGACGGTACCGGTGGCGGGGGATCGGTGAAGACTCTCGATATGAAGGCGGAAGAGGACGGCTCGAACATCGACGGTTCCATAGGGAAGGGTGCGCGAACCTATGTGCCACTGAACCCGGCGTGGGATCACGTAGTTGCCAACCTGGCCACCGTTCCGACGGTTGCCCTGTGCCTTGGGCCGGTTGCCGGTCTGGGGGCGGCCCGGGCAGTCAGCAGCCACTACTCGGTGATGGTCAAGGGCCTTTCGCAGCTTTTTGTTGCCGGCCCGCCCGTCGTAAACGCCCTTGGGGGCGAACAGGTCGACAAGGAGAGCCTCGGCAGCAGCCGGGTCCACACCCGCAATGGCGCTGTCGACGACGAGGCCTCCTCAGAAGACGAGGCATTCGAACGCACCCGACGGTTCCTCTCCTACCTACCGTCATCGGTCCATGAGCTGCCTCAACGCGGGCCAGTCACAGACGACCCCGGCCGGACTGACCGTGGTCTCGTAGGCGTCGTCCCACGAGACCGCCGCAAGGTCTACAAGATGCGGACGATCATCGAATCCGTGGTCGACGCAGGCTCCTTCTTCGAGATCGGCAGGGGCTGGGGTCGCTCGGCCATCTGTGGCCTGGCACGCCTCGACGGCTGGCCCGTGGCGGTGCTGTCAAACGACCCGTACCACTACGGAGGCGGTTGGACTGCTGACTCCGCCAACAAGGTGACTCGGTTCGTTGACCTCGCCGAAACCTTCCACCTGCCCGTGGTCCACCTGGTCGACAACCCGGGCTTCGTGATCGGGAGCGAGGCCGAAAGGGCGGCGACCATCCGCCACGGCGCCCGAACCCTTTCCGCCATCTACCAGGCCACGGTGCCCTGGTGCACGGTCATCATCCGCAAGGTTTTCGGGGTTGCCGGAGCGGCCCACACAGCCGGAAACCGCTTCCTCTACCGGTACGCCTGGCCATCTGGAGACTGGGGATCGTTGCCGGTTGAGGGTGGGGTGGCAGCCGCCTACAGGTCCGAGTTAGAAGCTTCAGACGACCCGAAGGCGCTGATTGCCGAGATCACCGAGCGGCTCAACGCGGTGCGGTCGCCGTTCCGGACCGCCGAGGCCTATCTGGTGGAGGAGATCATCGACCCGGCCGACACCAGACCCCTGCTTTGCGAGTTCGCCAATCTGGCTGCGCCACTCCGCACCGCCGGACCGGCCGGATTTCCCTATAGGCCCTGAACTGACTCAATTACAGCGACTGGGCTGTCCTGGGAGACCTGATCGCCCTCGGTCACCGACAACTCAGTGATGGTTCCGTCAACCGGAGCCTCAACGGGTATTTCCATCTTCATGGACTCCACCACCATCACCTGGTCTCCAGACGAGACCGTGTCGCCCACACCGACGACGACCTTCCACACGACCCCGGTAACCGGTGATTCAATGTCCACCCTGCTCATCGGGCGAGTCAACCAGATCGACAGCACCGTGCCACCACCGGAGGGAGTGCGGCCGGGCACGATGGGACCGTGAGCACCTGTCCCACGATTTAGGCTGACGGATGGTCGTTGGCCAGGTGGGGGTTCCCGACGCCAACCCGAGGAGCACGTGACGCTGCCCGTTCACCGCGGCGACCATACCGGAGGGCCGACGATGACTCTAGCGGGCCCTGTGGACATGTTGCAGATGATAGGAGAATGATTTAGACTAGCCGACATGTCACAAGACGTGATAGATTCCCCCGGAGAGGCTACTGAGGTTGAGTGGATGAGCACCGAGGCTGCGGCACGGCGGCTCGGAGTCAACCCGCGCACCATCTACAGCTTTATCGACAGGGGTGACCTGAAGGCATTCCGCTTCGGCAGGGTCATCCGGCTCAAGTCCGATGATGTGGCTGCCTTTGAGGCGGCCTGCCAGATTCAACCTGGCACCCTCGGGCACCTGGTCCAGGAGTAGCAGCGAGGCCTGGGGCACCGCAGAGGAATACTCCTACGGCGATAGGGTTATTCCCGCACGCCCGGAACCTCCAAGAAGGTCCGGTGCTCCACAACCAGCCGACCAAGTCCGCCCCGAGGTCCTGTGCCGAACGCCTTCAACCCTTCTGTCTCGGCAGAACTGCCTGGGCCCGCATGGCTTGCCGATCTCCGCCGAGAGGTTGCCGAGGGCATTGACGACGTAGCCCCCCCGAGCAGCGACGAGGAGGTCTGGAGGTACTCGCGGATCGGCGACCTTGAACTCGACAGGTTCCAGCCCCTCGTCGTCCAGGCCCCACTCGTCGACCCGCTTGCGGGCCCGGGTACCACCGACATGAACGCTGCGACCCTGGTGCTCCGAAACGGGTGGCTTGAGGACTCCTGGATCTCTGCCGAGGCAGCAGGTCTCGGTGTAACCGCTGGCCCCATAGGAGATCTCGAGGACGGTGCCGCTCACTTTGCCTCGGTGCTGAATGTTCCGGTAGATCTGTTCGGCCACCTGAACCGGGCATTCGGACCAGAGCCGCTCGCCGTGGTGATCCCCGACGGTGTCCGACTGGATGCACCCATCGTGGTTCGAATACACACCGACGCCGATTCGTCAGCGTTGTTTCCACGACTGTTCGTGCGCGGTGGCGTCGACTCGGACGTCACCATTGTCGAACACCACACCTCAGCCGACGTCGTATCGATGGTGGCGCCCGTGCTTGAGGCACTGGTGGAAGCCGATGCCCGCCTGAGCCACGCTCTCATCCAGGACCTCGGCACCGGGGTGTGGCAGTTCGCCCACCAGGTATTCCGAGTGGCTCAGAACGCCACCGTCGAGACCTTCGTTGCCGGTCTGGGCGGCTGTTACGCGAGGACCCGGACCGATTGTCGACTCGTTGGCCGTGGAGCCGAGGCCCACCTCACCGCCGCCTACTACGGAGAGGGCGACCAGACACACGACTTTCGAACCTTCCAGGAACACGCAGCACCCGACACAACGAGTGAGTTGCTCTTCAAGGGCGCTCTCGACGACACCTCCAGGTCTGTCTACTCAGGACTCATCAGGGTCGACCCCGAGGCGGTCCGAACCCGTGCCTACCAGACCAACAGGAACATCAAGCTGTCTCCCGATGCATGGGCGCAAAGTGTCCCGAACCTCGAGATCGAGACCGACGACGTCGTCTGCAGCCACGCCTCGACGGTGTCTCCAGTCGACGAGGACCAACTCTTCTACCTGGAGAGTCGTGGCGTGCCCACCACAATCGCCGAGAGGCTGCTTGTCGAGGGTTTCTTCAACGACGTGGTCAAGCGGGCTCCCACCGAGGCGGTCGGCCTTGCCCTGAGGGCCGCTCTCGTCGAGCGTCTCGACCGGCGCCTGCGCAACTTCAGGCCCGAGGCGGCAGCATGAACAGCGCCCGTATCTGTGGCCTGGCAGATATTCCCGACGGCACAGCCCGACAGGTAGAGGTGGGCGGGGTCCCTGTGGCGCTGGTGCGCATCGGGGACCGCGTGCTCGCAGTCGGTGACACCTGCAGTCACGCCGAGGTGTCCCTCTCTGATGGCGAGGTGGACGTGGACGAGTGCACGATTGAGTGCTGGAAGCACGGAAGCCTCTTCTCACTTGAGACCGGCAAACCCCTCACGCTTCCTGCCACAAAGCCAGTCGAGGTGTTGGCTGTGCGTATCGAGGGCGACGACATCGTCGTGGCCAAACGATGACCACCGAAAGGGTTCTCCGCATTGAAGGACTGTGCGCCAGGGTCGGTGACACCCACATCCTGGGTGGAATCGACCTCGAGGTTCGTGCAGGCGAGGTGCACGCCATCATGGGGCCCAACGGTTCCGGCAAGTCCACCCTTTCCCACGTCCTCATGGGGAGGCCCGGCTACGAGGTGACGGCTGGCTCAGTGACGCTCGACGGTACCGATCTTCTTGGGCTCGCACCGTGGGAACGCGCACAGGCGGGACTCTTCCTGGCCCTCCAGCACCCGACCGAGGTGCCCGGCGTGAGCCTCGAGTCGATGCTGGTCGAGGCAGCCGTGGCTGGAGGCCGCGACCCCGTCGGTATACGTGAATCGCTGGTGGTAGAGGCTGAACGCATCGGCTTCGACGAGAAGTTCCTGGACCGCCCTGTGAACGTTGATCTCTCAGGCGGTGAGAAGAAGCGCAACGAAGCCCTCCAGATGTCGGTGATACGCCCCCGGTACGCGGTACTCGACGAGATCGACTCTGGGTTGGACGTAGATGCTCTTTCGGCCGTGGCCCGCCGTGTAGAGGACTCCACGAATGAGACCGGGCTGGGCGTACTCGTGATCACGCACTTCAGTCGCTTGCTGGAGGTGCTCCAACCGGATCGCGTGCATGTTCTCTCGCACGGACGGATTCACGCCTCCGGGGGGCCGGAGTTGGCCGAACGGCTTGAGGCTGAGGGCTATACAGGCATTCTCGGAGAGGCTGCCGACGCTCCCGAAGTGGCAGTAGAGCTGAGCCTGGGGCCCGACCCGTTCGCCGACCCCCTGGCCTGACCTCAGCCGGCTGCCTCGCTGAGGCCCTGGCCGAGCGTGTTCCATGCGAGGGTGGCGCACTTGATGCGTACAGGGAACTTCACCACGCCTCGAAGGGCCTCAAGGTCGCCAAGGCTGACGCCTGACCCCACCGTCTCGTTGGATGGATCGTGGTCGGACCCGTCGAGGTCATCGCCGTGGATAGACATCATCGCCTTGAATGCCCTGATCACCTGCCGGGCCTCGTCGACGGTCTTTCCGAGTACCGCCGTGGTCATCATGGAAGCAGACGACTGGCTGATCGAACAGCCCTGACCTGAAATGCTCACATCACAGATCGTGTCGTCGTCAACGTGCAGGAAGACCTGGACCTCGTCACCACACAGGGGGTTGAAGCCCTCGGCCATGTGGGCCGGTGGAGTCTCCAACTCGCCACGATTCCGAGGATTGCGGTAGTGGTCGAGGATTATCTCGCGGTAGAGGTCTTCTAGTCCTGCCACGTTTGTGCTCCAGGGTCGGGTGGGGGTCAGGCCGGTTGGTGGGAGAAGAACTCGCCGGCTTCGGCGAGCACATCAGAGAGTAGGTCCACGTCGGATTCGTCGTTGTATATGTAGACGGATGCCCGCGCTGTTGCACCCACTCCGAGCAGTTTCATGAGGGGCTTGGCGCAGTGGTGGCCGGCCCTCACACAGATGCCTCGCTGGTCAAGGACCTGGCTGAGGTCGTGCGGGTGGACGTCGCGGTAGCAGAAGGACAGGACCCCACCCCGCTCATCAGTGTCGGCTGGACCGTGGATGGCAAGGTCGTCGCCGTGACGTTCGTTGAGGGTGCGAAGCGCGTAGTCGGTGAGCGCAACCTCATGGGCCCGAACAGCGTCCATTCCGATGGCTTCGAGGTAGGAGACGGCAGCGCCGAGGCCGATGATCTCGGCGATCGGCGGGGTTCCAGCCTCGAACTTCCATGGCAACTCGTTGGGAATGAAGCCCTCTCTGGTGACGTTCAGGATCATCTCGCCACCCCCGAGGAATGGCGGCATCGCGTCCAACAGTTCTGCACGGCCCCACAGCACACCGATGCCCGTGGGCCCGCACATCTTGTGGCCGGTGAACACCATGAAGTCACAGTCCCACGCGGTCACGTCGGTCGGCAGGTGCGGTACCGCCTGGCTGGCATCGACCAGGCAGAGGGCACCCGCTGCATGTGCGGCGTCGGCCAGGCGGCGTACCGGTGTGAGTGTGCCGAGCACGTTCGATGCGGCTGAGAAGGCGAAGAGGCTCACCCCGTCGAGCATCTGTTCCAGGTCGGCCAGGTCGAGGCGGCCGTCGTCGGTGAGGGGCAGCCAGCGGATCTCGATGCCCCGTTCAGCGGCCAACTGCTGCCAGGGAACGATGTTGGCGTGGTGTTCCAATGCCGTGATGAGGATGGAATCGCCCTCGTTCAGGTTTGCCCGCCCCCACGAGTAGGCGACCAGGTTGATGGCCTCGGTGGCGTTCTTGGTGAAGATGACCTCCCTGGGCGATGGTGCGCCGATGAAGCACTGAAGGTGTGCCCGTGCTTCCTCGGTGGCAGAGGTGGCCTGCTCGGCAATGTGGTAGGCGCCCCGGTGGACGTTGGCGTTGATCTCCTCGTAGTACCGGTCGAGGGTGTCGATGACCTGGCGTGGCTTCTGGGAGGTGGCGCCGGAGTCCAGGTACACGATCTGGTGACCGTTCACCTGACGGTTGAGCAGCGGAAAGTCAGCCTTGATCGCAGCCACGTCGAGGGGGGTTTCGGTGTTGTCAGCTGGAACTGTCATCGGAAGGCCTCGTAGCCGTCGCGTTCAAGGCGCTCGGCAATCTCCATGCCACCTTCTGCGACGATTCGGCCGTCGACGAGGATGTGGACGACATCGGGTTCCAGATGTCGAAGTAGCCGTTGGTAGTGGGTGATTGCCACCACGCCCAGACCAGAGCGCTCCCTTCGGACCTCGGCGACGCCGTTGGCGACCACCTCGAGGGCGTCGATGTCGAGCCCGGAGTCGGTCTCGTCGAGGATTGCAACCTCGGGTTCAAGGATGGCCATCTGGAGGATCTCGTTGCGCTTCTTCTCGCCGCCGGAAAAGCCCTCGTTGACGTAGCGGTCGGCGAATGCCGGGTCCATGCCGAGGCGGTCCATCCAGTCCATAATCGCCAGCCTCAACTCGAGTACCGAGAGGTCGATGCCCTTACGTGCTGAGAGGGCCTGACGGAGGAAGTTGATGACCGATACGCCGGCGATCTCAAGCGGATACTGGAAGGCCAGGAAGATGCCTGCCTTGCCTCGGACGTCGGTTGACCAGTCGGTGATGTCGTCACCACGGAAGCGGACCGAACCGTCGGTAACCAGGTACTCGGGACTGCCGAGGAGCACAGAGGCGAGGGTGGACTTGCCCGAGCCGTTGGGTCCCATGATGGCGTGGACCTCGCCTCTGTCAACCACGAGGTCGATACCACGCAGGATCGGGGCGCCATCGGTGGTTGAGGCGTGGAGGTCTGATATCTCGAACAGGGGAGCGGCGTCGGGCCCGGCACTCATGGTGACAAGCCTACGACCCTGTTCGATTATCCCTATGCCCGTAGGAGTAATGGTCGTAGTGGGTCATCGGCTACCAGCCCCGGTTCACCCACTCGTCAAGGTTTGGCGACTCGGCGCCGATGCTGGTGTCATCGCCGTGGCCTGGCATGACGATGGTGTCGGGGGCGAGAGCGGCGAAGAGCCTGCGGTCGATCGACTCGATGATCGAGTCGAAGTCACCACCCTCGAAGGTCGTGGCCCCCGGCCCGCCCGGAAAGAGGGTGTCGCCTGAGAATACGACCGGAGAGCCCTCAATCCTGAAGCAGATCGAACCGGGAGTGTGCCCAGGAGTGCAGATTGTGTGCAGGGACAGGCGGCCCACCCTGATGACGGTTTCATCTTCGAGCAGGTAGTCGTAGCTGGGGAGCATTGCCGCGTCGGCAGCGGTCACCCCGACCTGATAGCCGGCGTCACGGACAGCCGGTACCGCCTGGATGTGATCCCAGTGGCCGTGTGTTTCCAGAACGGTCCGGACATCAAGCGCCCGACAGAGCTCAAGCAACTTCTCGTGCTCGTTGGCGGCATCCAGAAGAACCGACTCGCCTGTCTGGCGGCATCGAAGTACGAACACATTGTTCTCATAGGGGCCTACAACCAGTTTGTGGATCTCGGCCTGCGTGTCGCTGTAGTGAAGGGTGTCGTTCATGGGGTCATTGTGGCCGATCGAGAGGGTGGCTGTGACACCTCGCCGGATGTGGCCGTCGAGCGGGTCGGCTGGTAGAACATCACCGTTGGTGGATCCCATGACCAAGGAGACCGTCGGGTGAACTTCGCATTCAGTGAGGAACAGGAGCAGCTGCGCGAATTCGTGCGTCAGTTCCTCGAGAACTACTCCCCTGAGACCACTGTCAGGGAACTCATGGAGACCGAGGACGGCTACGACCCGGACACGTGGTCGATGATGGCCGAACAGTTGGGCCTTCAGAGCCTCATCATTCCTGAGGAGTACGGTGGCCAGGGCTTTGGCTACGTGGAGCTGTCAGTCGTGCTCGAGGAGATGGGTCGGGCCCTGCTGTGCGCCCCCTTCTTTTCCACGGTCGTTCTGGCTGCGAACACCCTCATCCACTCCGGCGACGACGCTGCTGCAGCCGACTTGCTTCCCGGCATCGCCAGCGGCGAAACCATCGCCACCCTGGCGTTTACCGAGGAGAGTGGCCGTTGGGGCGAGGATGGAATAGAGATGGCTGCGGTCGCCGACGGCGACTCATGGAGCCTCATGGGAACCAAGATGTACGTACTTGACGGCCACGTCGCCAACCTTGTGCTGGTGGCTGCCCGCACCGGTGCCGGCGTGTCGATCTTCAGCGTCGACGCGGATGCCTCCGGTCTCAGCCGAACGGCCCTGGCGACCATGGACACGACACGCAAACAGGCGCGCCTCGACTTCGACAACGTCACCGCAACCCTCATCGGCACCGACGGTGGAGGATGGGGGGTGTTGGAGAGGGTCCTCGACCTGGCTGCAGTGGCCCTGGCTGCCGAACAGGTAGGCGGCGCCCAGATATGTCTGGACACGGCTGTGCAGTACGCCAAGGACCGAGTGCAGTTCGGGCGCCCAATCGGAAGTTTCCAGGCCATCAAGCACAAGTGCGCCGACATGCTCCTTGAGGTGGAGTCGGCAAAGTCGGCTGCCTACTACGCGGCATGGTGTGCCGCCGAGCTGAACGACGAACTGCCCTCGGTCGCCTCGCTCGCAAAGGCCTACTGCTCTGAGGCCTACTTCCACACGACCGCTGAGAACATCCAGATCCACGGGGGTATCGGCTTTACCTGGGAGCACTCGGCGCACCTCTACTTCAAGCGTGCCAAGAGCTCTGAGTTGTTGTTCGGCGACCCCACCTACCATCGCGAGCTGCTTGCGCAGCGCATCGGCATTTGAGCGACCGACCACAGGTTTCTGCCTTCCGCCGCCTGTAGCGGGAATGGGGCTGGCATGATCAGGCGGTGACCTGGATCTTCATCGTCGTCGGCGTGCTCGTCGTCTTGGCCGTGGGTTTCGTGGCGGTCGGATCGGCCCTGGGGCGGCTGGAGGCAACCGTGCAGCCCGCCGTGTTCGAGGTGGACGATGTCGTGGACTGGCTCGCCGAGCGCCTGCCCGACGAGGCTGCCGGGCAGTTGAGCCGCTCAGACGTGGTGGTCATCGTGGGTTGGTACCTGGACTACTTCGGATCGGTGGGCCTCGCCACCAGGCACGGACAGGAACTCGGCGAAGCCGCCATCGACGAAGGCACCGACAGGGTCGTTGCCCGCCTGGATGATGCCCTCGAGGTCCTCGTGGCCCGTGGTATGGAGGAACCCGAACCACTTGATTCTGTGTCGGTAGCGGTTGTGGCAGACCTGCTGGGTGTCTACATGGCCGAGGTGGGTGCCATTGGGGGAACTGCCGGCCCAGTTGGCGACGGGTAGCGTCGGGGCATGATCGACCGTGACGCACCCGTCTTCGTGGCCGGACACCGGGGACTGGTCGGGTCGGGGATTATGCGATGCCTGGCCGATGCAGGCTTCACCGACATGCGGACCGTCGACAGGGAGGACCTGGACCTCCGCGACCAGGCGGCTGTTGAGGCCTGGTTCAGGACTGAGGAGCCCCGCTACGTATTCCTGGTCGCAGGAACAGTCGGTGGCATCATGGCCAACCGCACACGACCGGCCGAGTTCCTCTACGACAACCTGATGATCCACGGCACCGTGGTTCACGCAAGCCACCTTGTCGGGGTACAGAAGCTCCTCTACCTGGGGAGTTCGTGCATCTACCCGCGCCTGGCCGAACAGCCCATCGTGGAAGAGGCGTTGTTGGGCGGGCCACTGGAGCCGACCAACGAGGGCTACGCCCTTGCCAAGATCGCTGGAATCAAACTATGCGAGGGCTATAGGAGCCAGTACGGCGACGACTTCGTCTCGGCCATGCCCACCAACCTCTACGGCCCGGGCGATAACTTCGACCTAGAGGGTGGACACGTGTTGCCGGCTCTCATGCGTCGGTTCCACGAGGCCCACCGTGCAGGGGTGGGAGAGGTTGAGATCTGGGGGACCGGCTCAGCCCGAAGGGAGTTCCTGCACGTTGACGACCTAGCCAACGCATGTCTGCACATCATGGACAACTACTCGGACGCGGGGCACCTCAACGTCGGCACCGGCGAGGACATCTCGATACGCGAGCTGGCCGAAATGGTCCGTGACCTCGTACACCCTGGGGCCGACCTGGCCTTTGACACCACCAAACCGGATGGAATGCCTCGCAAGGTGTTAGACGTGTCGAGGCTCACCGAACTGGGCTGGACCGCTTCTATACCGTTGGAGGATGGTCTGGCCACCACATACGACTGGTTCAGGCAGGCGATGTCTGACGGCACCGCCCGGCTCTGAAGCCTCCGGCCGGCTACTGCTGTTTGGACTTTCCGACAGCCTTCTGGGCCTTCTTCCACTCCCTTACCGTTGCAAGTGCCTCAGGGCCGTCGATATCTGCAACCGAGCGGGGGGTGTTGTCTGAGAATGGGCCAGCGGCATCCTGCCAGCCGGCGGGTGCCACACCCATGCGCTTGGCCAGGATTGCGGTGAAGATCATGGCCTTCTCGTCTCCGTAGCCCGGCAGCGAGACAAGGCGCTGCTTCAGATCGGCTCCCGAGGTGGCACTGCCCCAGAGCAGGCTGGCGTCGCCGTCGTAGTTGTCGACTATGTGCTGGCACAGGGCCTGGATGCGTTTGGCCATCGAACTGGGGTACCGGTGCACGGCAGGCTTGGTCCGACACTCGATGTCAAGAAGGTCTGGCTCCATTTCGGCGATTGTTACGGCGTCAAGTGAGCCGAGCCGTTCGAGAAGGGTCGCGGGCCCCCGGAACGCCCACTCCATAGGGACCTGCTGGTCGAGGAGCATGCCTATAAGGAGTGCCAGCGGATCAGAGTTGATGAGAGCATCGGCATCGACGTCACCGGTTACTGCGAGGGTTCCAGGCACCGCCGGAACCTACTTCTTGGAATGGCCGATGCCGCGGCCCGTTGCCGGTACTGAATCGTGCCTACCGGGATCAGGTAGGTCGACGTCGATTCCGTGCAGGGCGATCGCCTCGGTGACAATCGACGGTTCGACGACTCCCGTCTCCGCGAGAGCAGACAGCACAGCTACCACGACGTGGCCGGTATCGACCTCGAAGAAGCGACGCAGTGCCTCGCGTGTGTCGCTTCGCCCGAAGCCATCGGTTCCCAGAACATGGAACGGCCTCGGCACCCACCGGGCAACCTGGTCGGGGACAGCCTTCATGAAGTCCGTAACTGCCACAACCGGTCCCTCGCCGTCGGCCAGCAACCTCGCCACCAGCGGCTCAACCCGGTCATCCTCAGGGTGGAGGCGGTTGTGGCGTTCGGTTTCGAGGGCCTCCTCGCGCAGTCGCTTGTATGAGGTTGCGCTCCAGAGGTCGACGCCGACGCCCCAGCGGTCAGCCAGTTCCTCGGCGGCTTCGAAGGCTGCCAGGTGGGCGGGTCCGGAGAACAGCAGCGTCGCTGAAAGCGGCCGCTCCGACGCATCGGTCATTTTGTAGAGGCCGGCGACGATGTCGGCTGGGGTGACATGGTCTGGGCGGGGTGGCATGACGTGGGGCTGGTTGTAGACGGTCACGTAGTAGAAGATGTCCTCGTTGGCCTCGGGGTCATCGCTGCCGTACATGCGCTCAAGGCCGTCGTCGATGATGGCAGCCAACTCGTAGGCGAACGCAGGGTCGTATGACTGGCACGCAGGGACCGTTGAGGACAGCACATGACTGTGGCCGTCGAGGTGCTGGAGGCCCTCTCCGGCGAGGGTTGTGCGACCAGCGGTGGCACCCATGAGAAATCCCCGGGCTCTGGAGTCGGCGGCTGACCAGATGAGGTCGCCGACCCGTTGGAAGCCGAACATGGAGTAGAAGGTGAAGAACGGGACCATCGGCACGCCCAGGTTGGCGTAGCTGGTGCCGGCGGCGATGAAGCTGGAGAGCGAGCCAGCTTCGGTGATGCCCTCTTCGAGGAGTTGCCCGTCGGTGTCCTCGCTGTAGGAGAGCAGCAACTCGTGGTCGATCGGTTCGTAGAGTTGGCCGAAGGGCGCGTATATGCCGAACTCCCGGAACAGGGAGTCCATGCCGAAGCTGCGCGCCTCGTCGGGGACAATGGGAACCACCCTTGGACCAAAGGAGTCGTCGCGAAGGAGGTCCCGGAGCAGGCCGGTGAGGGCCATTGTGGTTGACACCTCACGGCCTTCAGAACCCTTTGAGAGGCCCAGGAAGACCGATGGGTCGGGGAGGGTGGCCGGACGCCTGCTTCGAATCCGTCGCTTCGGCACGGAGCCTCCGAGGGCCCGCCTCCGCTGCATCATGTACTCGAACTCGGGGCTGTCCTCAGAGGGTCGGAAGTAGGGGGCCCTGTCCTCCTGGAGGGACGACTCTGGAATCTCCTCTTCGAGGTGCAGGCGTTCGCGCAGGTCGAGGATCTGTGACGAGGTCATCTTCTTGATCTGGTGGGTGGCATTACGGGCCTCGAAGCCCTCGCCGAGGGTCCACCCCTTGATGGTCTTGGCAAGGATCACCGTGGGGGCGTCATTCTCCTCGGTGGCTGCCCGGTAGGCGGCGTAGAGCTTCTGGTAGTCATGGCCGCCACGGGGGAGGTCGCACAACTCGTCGTCGCTGAGGTGGTCGACAATGGCTCGCAGTCGTGGGTCGGGCCCGAAGAAGTGCTCGCGGACGTAGTCGCCTCCCTCGACGGCGAGGCGCTGGTACTCGCCGTCGACAGTGGTGTTGAACTTGTTGAGCAGTACGCCGTCGAGGTCCCTGTGGATTAGTTCGTCCCAGGCGGAACCCCAGATGACCTTGATCACGTTCCAGCCGGCGCCACGGAACACTCCCTCGAGTTCCTGGATGATCTGGCCGTTACCGCGGACAGGGCCGTCAAGGCGTTGTAGGTTGCAGTTGACCAACCAGATCAGGTTGCCGAGGCCCGAACGGCCGGCAAGCGAGATTGCGCCAAGGGTCTCTGGCTCGTCGCACTCACCGTCACCCAGGAAGCAAAAGACACGCGAACTGGAGGTGTCGTCTATCTGGCGATGCTCGAGGTACTTGTTGAAGCGTGCGTGGTAGATGGAGTTGATGGGTCCGAGGCCCATCGACACCGTCGGGTACTCCCAGAAGTCGGGCATCAGGCGTGGATGGGGATAGCTCGACAGGCCCCTCCCTGAGATCTCCATGCGGAACCTGTCGAGGTGGTGCTCCTCGAGTCGCCGCTCCAGGTATGCGCGGGCGTAGACGCCCGGTGCAGCGTGGCCCTGGAAGTAGACGTGGTCGCCGGGTTGTCCGTCGTCCTTGCCCTGGAAGAACCAGTTGAACCCCACCTCGTAGAGCGACGCTGACGAGGCGAAGGTGGAGAGGTGCCCGCCTATGCCGTCAGATGTCTTGTTGGCATTGATGACCATGGCAGCGGCGTTCCAGCGGATGAAGGCGCGTATGCGGCGTTCGATGTGTTCGTCGCCGGGAAACCACGGTTGGTCACCTGTGGCGATGGTGTTCACGTACGGCGTCCAGGTGGGAGGAGCATTGCCGACGTTCAGCTCTCCGGCCCGTTCCATCAGGCGGGCCAGCATGAAGCGCGCCCTTGAGCGTCCGGCCCGGCCTACGAGGGCGTCAAAGGAGTCGATCCACTCGCGGGTCTCCTCGGGATCGCCGTCGGGTAGTTGGTGGGTGAAACCGTCGATCACACCAGTGATCATGCCAGCGTCCGCCCGGTCCCGCACTATGACAGGTCAACAAATGGTGGTATCGACCCGGTTAGGGTCGCCGCCGATGCCCCATCAGACGACGACCGTGTACACCGATGGTGCCTGTTCGGGGAACCCGGGACCCGGCGGGTGGGCCTGGGTGGTTCCCGACGGACCGTATGCGGCAGGTTTTGATCCGGCCACCACGAATCAGCGCATGGAGCTGAGAGCGACGCTTGAGGCGATGAGGGCCTTTGACGGTCCGTTGCACGTCGTTAGCGACTCGACCTACGTGGTCCACTGCTTCAGGGACCGATGGTGGGAAGGCTGGTTGCAGCGTGGTTGGAAGAATAGTCAGCGCAAGGATGTAGCCAATCGCGACATTTGGGAACCGCTTATCGCCCTCTACCGGGAGCGTGGTGACGTGACCTTCGAGTGGGTCAAGGGCCACTCGGATGACAGGTGGAACGACGAAGCCGATCGCCTCGCGGTCGAGGCCGGAACCCTCCAGATGGACCTACGTGGATAGGCACCTCGATTGGTGACCGGTGGATGCGTGCACCGGTGGTCCCCGAAGGCGTAGGGTCTGGTTACCGAAGAAGGGAGGTGGTCCAGATTAGTAGCAGATCTTGTGGGACTTCGGAGGTGGGAGGCCGCTAGGCGGCGCTGGACCACCCGGCGAGAATACGCCGACCACCCCCGGACACCGATCGTCGACACTGGTCCCCGTCGGCGTGAAAGATCGGATCCGGGAATACCAGGATATTTCTGTGGCGCGAGGGCGTGCTTTGGCACGCCCTCCGTCGCGTTCGGGGCACCGGACGTCGCTAGCCTCGGCACTCATGGACAGACCTTCGGCCTTTTCTGAGAACCGTTTCCTCGGCGACAAGAGGACCCAGCAGGTCTATGACCTGGACGAGGTCGCCGACGAGGAGGCAATGGCGGTGGTACTCGACGAGTTGATGTCGGCTGAGACCTTCATCTGCTTCGGGCCCGATACCCTCGCCGAGGCCCGGAACCGCGGCTACCGCCTCAGGAGTGTCTAGCCGGAACTGGTTGCTTCCGGGTGGCGGGTCTGGTGTCTTATGAGGTTGAGGGCGCTGCCGGCCCGGAACCACTCGACTTGGTCGGTGGACATCGTGTGGTTGGTCTCGATGTGGGTGCCTGTGCCGTCCTGGTGTGAGATGACCACGCTGACGGTGGCGCCTGGTGCAAGGCTGGCGAGTCCTGTGACGGAGATGCGGTCGTGCTCGCCGATGAGGTCGTAGTCGGCCGGGTCTGCGAACGTGAGCGCCAGCACTCCCTGCTTTTTCAGGTTTGTCTCGTGGATGCGTGCAAAGGAGCGGGCCATGACCGCAAGGGCACCCCGGAAGCGTGGTTCCATGGCGGCGTGTTCACGCGACGACCCCTCACCCATGTTCTCGTCGCCGATGGCAACCCATGGGATGGCGGCCTCGTGGTAGCGCCTGGCGATCTCGGGGTAGGTGCGGGTCTCACCGTCGGTGAGGTCGAGGCCTGTGCCGACCTCACCTGTGAATGCGTTGACGGCTCCCATGTACAGGTTGCCTGAGATGTTCTCGAGGTGTCCGCGGTAGCGCAACCAGGGGCCGGCCATTGATATGTGGTCGGTGGTGCACTTGCCCTGCGCCTTGACGAGTACCGCCAGGTCGGTGAAGTCCTCGCAGTCCCAGGCGGGGAAGGGGGAGAGGACCTGGATGCGGTCGCTGTCGGGCGACACGGTCACGGACACGCCGCTGCCATCGTCGGGCGGTGCGAGAAACGTGGGCAGGCCGAGGTCAAAACCATCTGCCGGCGACTCCTCGCCGGCACCCACTGAGAGCCGAACTTCTTCGCCTGCATTGTTGACGAGGGTGTCGTTGGCGGGGTCGAAGTCGAGGCGGCCGGCAAGCGTGAGGGCGATGACGGTCTCCGGTGAGGTTACGAAGGCGTGGGTGGTGGAGTAGCCGTCGTTGCGCTTGGGGAAGTTGCGGTTATAACTGGTGACGATGGAGTTGGGCACCCCGTCGTCGAGGTCCTGGCGGTCCCATTGTCCGATGCACGGGCCACAGGCGTTGGCAAGCACCGTCGCCCCTAGGGCCTCGAAGTCGGCCAGCAGGCCGTCGCGCTCGATGGTGGCCCTGACCTGTTCTGAGCCGGGGGTGATGAGAAGCGGTGCCTTGGCAGTGAGGCCCTTGGCGACAGCGTCGCGGGCGATGCCGGCAGCCCGAGTCATGTCCTCGTAGCTGGAGTTGGTGCATGACCCGATAAGGCCGGCACTCACCTCGAGGGGCCAGCCGTTCGCGCTGGCCTCTGCACCGAGGTCGGCGACTGGCCGTGAGAGGTCCGGTGTGTGGGGGCCGTTGATGTGCGGTGAGAGGGTGGACAGGTCGATGTGGATGACCTCGTCGAAGTACGCGGTGGGGTCGGCCTCGACCTCATCGTCTGCACGCAGGTGAGCGGTAACGGCATCGGCAGCGTCTGCGAGGGCCTCGCGGCCCGTTGCCTTGAGGTAGCGGGCGATGGCTTCGTCATAGGCGAAGAGCGAGGTGGTGGCACCGATCTCAGCACCCATGTTGCAGATCGTCGCCTTGCCGGTGGCTGAGAGACTGCGAGCCCCTTCACCTAAATACTCGACAATGGCACCCGTGCCGCCCTTGACGGTGAGGATGTCGGCGACCTTCAAGATGATGTCCTTGGGGGCCGCCCAGCCGTTCAACTCGCCGGTCAGGTTGACGCCGATGAGCTTTGGCCACTTCACGTTCCAAGGGTTGCCTGTCATCACATCGACCGCATCGGCGCCACCGACGCCGATGGCGACCATGCCGAGGCCACCGGCGTTGGGGGTGTGGCTGTCGGTACCGATCATCATCCCGCCGGGAAAGGCGTACTGCTCGAGGACCACCTGGTGGATGATTCCCGAACCGGGTTTCCAGAAACCGGCTCCGTAGCGGGCACAGACCGACTCCAGGAAGTCGTACACCTCGGCGTTGTCGTCGATGGCCACCAGAAGGTCTTGGGCGGCTTCAAGCCGGGCCGAGATGAGGTGGTCGCAGTGGGTTGTGGTTGGAACCTGGACCTTGTGGAGGCCGGCAGTCATGAACTGCAACCACGCCATCTGGGCAGTTGCGTCCTGCATGGCCACACGGTCGGGTCGCAGGTCTACGTATGTGCCGCCACGCTCCAGGCCCGCACCCTCAGGGTCGTCGAGGTGGTTCACGAGGATCTTCTCGGCGAGGGTCACAGGCCTGTCCAGGCGCCTCCGGGCGACGCCCACTCGTTCATCGAGTGTGGAGTAGACACGGTTGACCAACTCGATCGGGGTGCTGGCGGAGGCGGCCATGGTTGTCGGAGGTCCTTCTTGTCGGGGCGGAGGCGGGTTTCCCACCTGCTCTGGATGCTAGCGAGGAGGTGGTCGGGCCCACCCGGTCTCCTGATCGGGGCCACTGATAGGTTCAGGCGATGGGCATCGTGGGCGAGGACGTGGTCAGGGTCCGTGAAGAGACCGACATGGTCCGCCTCATCACCCAGCACACGCAACTCAAGAAGAGCGGCCGCCAGTGGATGGGTCTGTGTCCGTTCCACGGCGAGAAGTCACCGTCGTTCTCGGTCAACCAGGAAAAGGGCGTCTACTACTGTTTCGGCTGCCAGGTCAGCGGCGATGCCATCGACTTCGTCAGGGAGATGGAAAGCCTGAACTTCGCCGGCGCGGTCGAATACCTGGCTGGTCGTGCGGGCATAACGCTGCGCTATACGGACCGAAACGAAGGCAAGGTCCACAGTCGCCGCAAGCACCTGACCGAGGCGATCGGTAAGGCCGTGGCCTTCTACCACGACCTACTCCTCAACGACCCTGGCGCCAGATCGGCCCGCGAGTACCTCAAGTCACGAGGTTTCGACGGTGAAGTGGCGAGGCGCTTCTCCATCGGGTGGGCCCCCGACGACTGGTCTCAGCTGGCCGGCCACCTGAAGCTCTCCGATCCCGACCTGAAGGCATCGGGCCTGGGCGGCATCAACAGGCGAGGTGGGCAGTACGACGCCTTTCGGGCCCGAATCATGTTTCCGATCCTTGACGAGAGGGACAACCCGGTCGGGTTTGGAGGCCGCAAGCTGCCCGACGGTGAGGGTCCCAAGTACAAGAACACCTCAGACGCCGCTGAGACCTACTCCAAGAGCCGTGTCCTCTACGGGCTGAACTGGGCAAAGACAGAGGCCGGTCGCACCGACGAGATCGTCGTCTGCGAGGGCTACACAGACGTGATCGGCTTCCACCTTGCTGGCCTTGAACGAGCCGTAGCCACCTGTGGCACGGCGATGACACCTGATCACGCCCGCAAGCTTGCCCGGTTCGCTCCTCGGGTGGTCCTGGCCTTTGACGCTGACGGAGCCGGCCAGTCGGCGGCCGAGCGGGTCTACGAGTGGGAGGAGGAGTTCGGCCTGCAGTTCGCTGTTGCAGACCTGCCAGCCGATGCCGACCCCGGAGACCTTTTTCGCTCCGATCCCGAGGGGCTCCGCCGGGCTGTGGAGCAGGCACGACCGTTCCTGGAGTTCCGCATCGACAGGGTTCTGGGCAGGGGAGACATGGATACTGCCGAAGGTCGTGCCCACGCAGCAGAGGAGGCTGCTGCGCTGGTCGGCCAACACCCCAACTCGCTGGTCCGAGACCAGTACCTGGTGGGCATCGCCGACCGCTGTCTCCTCGACGTTGATCACCTTCGTTTGAGGATGGTCGAGGGAAAGGCCTCGACAGGCCGGGAAGGTGCCAGGAAGCCGTCAAGGCGTGACACCACCGAAGCCCGGTTGGGTCCGCCTCGACAGGTTGGAAGGTTGACCCCTGAGACCCAGGCTCTACGGCTGCTGGCGCACCGGCCTGACGAAATCGCCGGACACCTGTCCGACGTCTTGTTCGCCGACCCGACATCGCTGGCCGTCTACCGCTCCTTGAGCAGCCATGGTGACGTACACGCTGCCGTGTCGGCCCTGAATGTCGAACCAGACGATGAAGCGGCTGCTGCCCTGCTGGGGCGCCTGGCGGTGGAGGATGCAGGCGACGACCAGGCGATCGGCGTCCTGAGCAGGCTCCTTTCTCTGGCGGCTGGCCGCCTGGCTGTCGAGTTGGAGGCTGTGTCACGCCGAGACGGGGACCTTGCCACCTACCAGCCCGCCATCTCATATCTCAGAACCCAGGTGATGGAGCTGCGTGAACCGAGCTCGGACATTTCCACCCTGGAAGCGTTGCTACGGTGGCTTGTCGACTATCCGGAGGGGAGGTCCGATGCCTGAGGCCGCCCCCACGCCACACAGGTGGACGGGGGTATCGGAGTTCGAGTTTGCCCGCCTGCTCCGCCACGGCAGAGCCAAGGGCATCCTCAGCCTGGACGAGATCATTGACGTCGTCCGTGATGCCGAGTTGACGCCTGATCTGATCCTCGGCATCAGGAGTGCTCTCGAGGCTGAGGGAATCGAGTTCGACGAGACCGTAATCGTCGAGGATGACAGCGACGCCGAGGTGGTGCGCCTTAGACGGGCGAGCATTCCGTCGCTCAGGGCCCACCAGGACAGCACCGGTCGTGTCGACCAGGGCACCGGTGGTGACTCCACCCGCATCTACCTGCGCGAAATCGGAAAGGTGGCCCTCCTCACTGCCGCTGACGAGGTCGAGTTGGCTGCAGCCATCCTGGATGGGGCCGAGGCTGAGGTGACGATGGCCGACCTGGCGGTCTCGGGCAGACTCAAGGGCCTGAAACGCCTTGACCTTGTTCGGCTACGGCGTCGGCAACGAAACGGCGAAATGGCCCGTGACCGCCTTACACGGGCCAACCTGCGCCTGGTCGTGTCCGTCGCCAAGAGGTACAAGGGTCGGGGCCTGCCGCTGCTGGACCTCTTTCAGGAGGGGAACCTGGGCTTGATGCGTGCTGTCGAGAAGTTCGACGCAACAAAGGGGTTCAAGTTCTCCACCTACGCCACCTGGTGGATCCGACAGGCCATTACACGTGCGATAGCCGACCAGTCACGGACCATCCGCATTCCGGTCCACATGGTCGACGCCATGAACCGTGTCCTTCGGGCGCAGAGGGACCTGTCCCAGGAACTAGAGCGCCAGCCCACTACCGAGGAGATCGCCGACAGGGCGGTGGTCACCGACGACAGGGTGGAGGAACTCCTGAAACTGGCCCGCGATCAGGACAACCCCCTGTCCTTGGACTCACCACTCGGTGAGGAGCACGATTCAAGCCTCGCTGATCTCCTGCCCGACCTGGATGCGGAGATGCCCGCCGATGCTGCCACCAGGCTGATGCTAGGCCACGCGGTCCTCGAGGCACTGGACGAACTGGATGACCGCGAAAAGAAGGTCGTCCGTATGCGGTTCGGCCTCGACGACGGCCAGCCACGAACTCTTGAAGACGTTGGTCAGCACTTCGGGGTAACGAGGGAACGGGTGCGCCAGATAGAGGCACGCACCATGGCCAAGTTGCGCCATCCGCTGCGGTCCTCCAAGCTGCGTGACTACCTTGACGACAACTGAGCCATCGCTTTGTGGGGCCGATGGCAGGGCGGGCCCGCTGGTATCCTGCCCCTCGCTATCCGGGGTAGCTCAGCTGGCAGAGCGTCGGACTGTTAATCCGCAGGTCGTGGGTTCGAGCCCCACCCCCGGAGCCACAAACATGCAGGTCAGGGTCGGTCTTTCGTGACCGGCCCTGTTCGCGTCACGGCCTCTGTCACACCAAAAGTCACGAGATGGGCCTTTCGGGCCGTTCCGGGTCGTTGCCGAATATGTAGTCGGCCACTGCCGCCACGGCGTCAACCGTGGCCGTGGGCAGTACGTGGGCGTATACGGCCAGGGTGAAGGCCTTGCTGGCGTGGCCCAACAAGCGAGTGACATCGTGCAGTGGAATCTTCTTCGCGAGAGCAAATGTCGCGAAGGTGTGGCGCAGACCATGGAAAGTCACGTATCGAACTCCGGCCCGTTCACAATCACGCCTGAAACGCTGCGTAATCGAATCAGGGCTCGGCGGCATGCCGTGGGGGAGTACCAGGACAAACCCTGTATCGGTCCATCCTGACCCAAGGACGGCCTGGTCATCGGTTTGGATTGCCTTCAGGCTGGCCAGACAAATACCCGCCCCGGGAGACAGCGGACATTTCTTCCGGTTCATAGTTTCCGCACCGCTCACGCCCGGAATCGACATGTGCCAGGGGAAGGTTGTCGCATGTTGTTGGTAAAGTTGCCGCATGTTGTTGTTTCCGGTTGAGTTGAGTCGTGACTGATAGCAGTGCCGCATGTCGTGGTATCGCCGCCCAGCGGGCGACGACGACCGGTGACGTGGTTTTCCGGAGATGGAGGTCCGCCATTGGGGCGAACCTCCCAAAGGAGAACCAGAAATGGCCCACATCAACAGCCACGTTCAGCGTCGCCTATCCAAAATCCTCGATCACCGCCACCGGCCCCAACACTCGAGCCTTTATCGGGGGCCCGACCTGGGGTGCAGCCGTTCATATAGCAACGCCCTTTGGGGGTGGGATATCCCTGTCGCCAACAAAAAATGGCATACCCGGATCCGCCGCCACACCGAACGCCGTGCCTGGGCCCACCTGAAAGACTTCCGCTGTTCCGGCGGGCTCGAGTGTGACTGCCCTGGTTGTTGCACCGTGTAACACCTCTGCAATCCTCTGGGCTTCGCCTGAATCGTCTCTGACGCCCTCGGTGTAGATGCCCCGAGTCGGGTCAGTTGTTGAGGATGAGCCGGTAGGGGCCGTCAGGGTCTAGGTGGTCGGCGAGACGCTCGTAAGGGATCCCTAGGCCGTTGTTCCTCTTGTAGAGCAGTATCGGTGCGATGCCTTGATCGCAGTACCACGTGCAATGCAGGGCAAGGGCCTCGGCTGTCAGGGTGAAATGCTGTTTTTCGAGATTCTGTCGGATCGTCAGGGGGTTGATATCCCATGAGGAAACATCTCGTTTCCTCCCGCTTTCTTCGTTGGTCAATCTCAGGAGCGCCTCATAGGAGTCGAGTCCGGGGTACAGCAGATCAGGAAGGAAGAACTGCTGGCCAGTGGTGAGGTCGTAGTTGAGGGTTCTGAGGTAGTTCTCGGAGGTGTTCGAACTCGGGTCGTGAGCGTCTGAATGCAGACCAACGCTGTAGAGGCCGTCGTTCATGAAAGAGACAAAGCCGGTGATGTCCAACTCGCCGTTGCGGTGGAACGAGTCGTCTGGAAGCCCTGTCAGCCGGCCTCCGGGATGCCTGACTCGGTCACGAGCGTTGATGAAATATTGAGAGATCATGGCTGTGACATCACGACGTATGTGATCGTTGATCACCTCGGCGTGACTGCCGCTCTTTAGCGGGTAGCGAAGGCGCAAATCGAACCACACACCCCATTGGCCCCAGTTGGGTCCGTGGACATCTTCTGAGACGACGCATTCGATGACGACTGTCGTGATCGTGTCGTCTGCGTGTGGCAGACCCCAAGTGACCCCGTAGCCCCCCATCAACTGATACCCCGTGTTGAGTTCGTCGCTGTTGAGCCCGTAGGAGATGTCGCAGTTCTCCTCGGCGGGTGCAACCAAGGAGATAGCGGCAAGCACCATCGCTTCGTCCTCAAACACGGCTTGGTCGGAATCGACAAACACGGTGACCGCCACGACAAGCACAACGAGAAGAGCACCTGCAACAAGATCTCGTGGCGAGAAGTCCTTCACGTCTGGAGTCTGCCATCCCTCCCTTGGGGGGGTGGGCCACCCTGCTGGTCGCCCAGGAGACCCCCAGGTACCGCATTGGTAACTTGTGCTGATGGGGCAGGCAGAGAGGGTGCTCACGGAGTGGACCCGCCGGAGGATCGGAGTGTTGGAGCAGGTCCTCCCTCCCGTCCGCCTAGACCAGGTGAACGAGGTAGAGCGCGCTCGCACCGAAGGAACCGGCGGCATCCCACCCCCCTCAGGGAAGTACGAACGCCAACTCTTTTGGGCCCGGCGCACGCTGGATGATCTGGAGAATGGTGGGGAACTCTGGAAGTGGCTGAGGCCCACGGACGAGTGGGCCCAACACCATTGGCACGACCTCACCATCCTGCA
>Ga0208641_1000249_pt1 | contig 37324 bp, 34 predicted proteins | sample ETN02SmetaG_2_FD_185789 | JGI IMG/M metagenome (GOLD analysis project Ga0208641, IMG submission 185789) | Marine microbial and viral communities from oxygen minimum zone, Eastern Pacific Ocean - ETNP2014F10-02SV253 (SPAdes) (version 2) | ecosystem: Environmental > Aquatic > Marine > Oceanic ... | reverse complement strand
ATCTTTCCAAGTCCAAACCGCTGAAAAAATATACATGACCTTGAACCTGGAAGCGAGAAATGCAGGAGGGCACAGCTCTGTACCCAGAAGTGAGAATGCTATCTATGATTTGATGCATGCTCTAGAACGATTGGAAAGATATCAATTTCCCATCAGTCTCAACCAAACCTCTCGAAAAAACCTTGAATTCACTGCAAACGAATACCCGGAAAAACTATCGGAAATAATTAATAAGATACTTGCAGGTACTAGCGATGTTGGCAAGATTGATTTGATTGATCAGGATCCCGAATTAAATGCACAACTTAGAACCACTTGCGTTGCAACACAATTGTTTGGAGGTCATGCAGAAAACGCATTGCCGGTGCATGTTAGCGCAACCGTCAACTGTCGAGTGCTACCGCATGAAGATCCAGATGAAATTCTTGCAATAATTCAAAAAATTGCAGGTGACAAGGTTGTGGTTACGGTGTCCTACCCCGCGGTTAAAAGCCCACCCTCGATACTCACAAAACAAGTGGAAAAATTAATTAAAACTGCAGTTAATAAAACCTTTCAAAACATTCCTGTGGTTCCAATGATGGAAACCGGTGCCACTGATGCCATCTATCTTCGCAGTGCAGGAATACCAGTATACGGCACAAGTGGTATTATGGAGGATCCAACAGGTGGGAGAGCGCACGGATTGAATGAAAGAGTTGAGGTTGATGCTTTTGCCGCTTCACTTGAATTCTGGTATCAATTAATGAAACAGTTATGAACGATGTCTGAGATTAAAATATACAGTTTTGACAAATGTCCTTTTGCCCAAAGGACCAGGATGGTGTTGATCGAGAAAAACTTACCGTTTGAACTGATTGAAATTGATGTGTACAACAAACCAGATTGGTTCGCATCCGTATCCCCATATGGGAAAGTCCCTGTTCTCTCTCATGAAGGCCATACTATTTACGAATCAGCTATCATCAATGAATACTTAGATGAAAGATTCCCAGAAACACCCTTAATGCCCACAGATCATTTTGAACGTGCTAATGCGAGAATTTGGATAGATTATTGTTCAAACCATTACCTGCCTGCTTGCACTCGATTGATGAGGGACAGAAATGATCCAGAGAAACAAAAGAAAAATCATCAAAATATAAAAGAAAAACTCATGTTCGTTGAAACTGAATGTTTTCAAAAAAATAAAGATGGTATGTTTTGGATGGGAAATGATATAAGTCTGGTGGATCTACATTACGCACCTTTTTTTGAACGTTTTTGTGCCTATGAACATTTATTTGATGCTAAATGGCCAAAAGAATGCAGGAAAATTAGATCCTGGTGGGATGCAATGCAAGATAGAAAGAGCTATTTAGAAACATTCTCACCAACTGAATCACATATCGCAACATATTCAAATATGATGCAACGAATCGCTTCTTAATCAGTCCTCAAAGCGTCTATAGGATCGAGTTGGGCTGCAGCCCTTGCAGGCAGATAACCGGCAACTAGCCCAATAAAAAGAGAAATTACAACTGCATAAACGATATATTCCCAAGCGATGGCAATTGGCATATCAGGATAAATAGACAGAGCTATATTAATGGCAAGAAATCCAATAGAGAGCCCTAAGATGGCTCCTAAGATAGCTAGAAAAATAGATTCCAATAAGAACACATCTTGAATTCTCCTGCGTGAAGCACCGATGGCTCTTAACACTCCAATTTCTGAGGTTCTTTCATTGACAGCAACTGTCATGATTGTGAATATACCGACTCCACCTACTAAGAGTGAAATTCCACCAAAAGCAGCAACTGTAAATTTCAACCATTTCATAATTTCACCTAAGGATTCCAACATATCCGCTTGAGTGGTAATGGTAATGTCATCGCCCCCATGACGGCTAATCATTAATCTTCTTATTGAAGCCACAGCTTCATCCGCTGTTACATTATCCTTATGAATGAGATCAATCTCTTGGAATCCATCCCTATTGAACATTGAATTAAATTTAGCTATGGGTATATAAATAGCATCGTCAAGATCCATACCTAGAAAATCACCTTTTGATGGCAACACCCCCACCACACGGAATCTTACAGAGTTCACTCTAACTGTTAACCCTAATGGGTTTTTTGTACCGAACAATTCCTCTTTCATTGTAGGGCCAAGAACGGCATAAGCTCTTGGTGTTTTTGGGTTATCATCAGGCAAGTATTGACCGACCATATTATCCTCTGAGCCAACAATAATATCGTAATCAGAGCCGGTGCCTACAACCATTGATCTCCTCATGCGATCAGCGCTTTCAATTTCACCAGCACCACCGGAAACTGGAACTACTGTTTCAATAATTGGTAGTCGTTCAAGCGCTTCTGCGTCTTCAAACGATAACGGTCTGACAGTACCGAAAACTCCCAAAGGCATACCCATTGTTTGCTCTTTGCCAGGTGATATGCCAATGATATTAGTACCAAACTGAGTAAATTGTCCAACAATATACTCTTGTAAGCCTTGACCCAAACTCGTTAAGAAAATCACACAAACAACCCCAACTGCAATACCAAGAGAGGTTAGGAAGCTCCTCATTCTCTGAGAGATTACAGAGTAAGAAGAAAAGAGAAAAATATCTTTAATTTTCATATTACTTATTCCCTGATAAAGCGATCACAGGATCTAGCTTAGAAGCTCTTCTCGCAGGAAGTAAGCCAAAAATAATCCCTGATAGCAAAGCCACAATGAGAGAAACAAATGATGCCCATAGTGGCGGTAAAAAATTAAAAGTAGGAAAAGCCAGTTTTAGAACTTGTGTGGTGGTGTGTCCCAAGATCAGCCCAAGAATAGCTCCTGATCCAGATAGAATAATAGCTTCCGTAATAAATAAATAATTAATCTGCTTATTTTTAGCACCAATAGCCTTAAGCAGACCAATCTCTGATTGTCGTTGAGAGACAGCAACTAACATCACATTCATAATAAGAATCCCAGCCACAAATAAGCTAATAGAGGCAATAGAACCTAAAGCCATGGTCAAGACATTAAAGATATTATCAAAAGATTTCATCACAGCATCTTGCCTGATGACCGTAATATCTTCCTTGCCCTGATGACGCTTTTTTATGATTCTAATGATTTCTTTCTTGATATGATCCATCTCCCAAGAATTTCTTGCCTCTGCTATGATTCTGAATAACGAGGGTCGGTTGAACAGTGCGGTGGCTAAACTCACAGGCATAACTACAATTTTTTGTACATCGATCCCAATCGCTCTTCCTTCAGTGCCGATAATACCAGTAACACGACAACGTCTATCACCTACTCTTAACCATTGACCTAGAGCATTGTTTTTACCAAAGAGTTCAGATTCAACTTCTTTGCCAATCACACACACCGGAGGGGATCGATCCAGAGTAACACCAGGTAAAAAATTACCGCTCTCCATTTCCCATTGTCTGACTGCTAAAAAAGAGGGGGTTGTGCCTATGATTGGGACAGATCTCTCCAAGCCATTAAATTGCGCCGGTGTTTCTCCTACGACAATTGGTGCAATTCTATTGATTGCTTCAATTTGTCTTAAACTAATCGCGTCTTCAACGGTCAAATCTCTTGGCGCAACACCAGCTAGATCAACAGGTGAGCCTCCTCCTGTGGTCTCATTTTTCCCTGGTAGAACAATAAGCAGATTGGTGCCCATATCCTTGAATTCCCCAGTGATGTAGTCTCTGGCCCCTTCTCCAACAGCTGTTAAAAGAATGACAGCCATAACCCCAATGGAGGTTGCAATGAGTAACATTAATGTTCGCAATGGGTATCGTATCAGAGTGCTAAACGCTAAAAATAATAGATCATAAAAACGCATAATTAATTCTTTTTATCTTTAACGATTTTTCCATCAAGGAGTTCAATCAATCTATTAGAGCGTGAGCCCATCTCAATATCATGGGTTACGACCAGAAGAGTTAAACCGCCCTTATTCAGCTCCTCTATTAGTTTGATAATTTCTTTACTGGATGTGGAATCAAGATTTCCTGTTGGTTCATCAGCTAATAACACATCAGGCTCCATAACAATTGATCTGGCTATGGCTACACGTTGTCTTTGTCCGCCTGAAAGCTGTTCAGGCCTGTGATCTGATCTGTCAGTGAGGCTCACCCTGGCCAGAGCATTGTCAACCTTCTCCTTTCTTTCTTTTAAGTTTAGACCTGATAAGACCATAGGCATTTCAACATTCTCCGCGGCTGTCAACCTTGGTATTAAATGGAAAGATTGGAAAATAAATCCAATTTTTGTTGATCGGATATGAGCCATCTCATCATCATTCATTTTTGATGTACTAACACCAGACAAAACATAATTACCTGAGGTTGGTGTATCCAATAATCCAAGTATATTAAGTAGTGTGGATTTCCCAGACCCTGAAACACCCATTATGGACACGTATTCGTTCTGATTAATTTCTAGATCTATTTCATCTAAGGCGCGGACTATTTGATTGCCCACTTCAAAATATCGACATAAATTTTCTAAATGAATCATTGGTCAATGATATGTTAATCGAGTTCTACATTGATACTGGTATCAGTCTCTTCTTCATCGGATTTATCTGTTTCCTCAACAATGATCGTGGCGCCATCTTCTAATCCCAGTCTATCCACTGATAAAACAATCTCATCCTCAATGGTAAGCCCACTAAGAACTTCAGTGTGTTGCCAATTAGAAAGACCGACTTCAATCTCTGTTTTAGAGATGGTGTTATCTGAGTTAATAAGATAAACAAAACCACCAGCCATTAATGCTTGTGAAGGGATGCTTAAGGTCGCTTCAGATGTGTCAATGATAATTGTAATATCAGCGCTATACCCAGGCAAAAGAAACTCTTGAGGATTATCAAAGACAGCTTCAATTTCAACCGTTCTCGCCTGTTTCTCTAAATCAAGAACATATGGAGCAACTCGTCTTACAGTAGCAGGAAACTCTTTTTGCCCAAAAGCATCCATAGTAATTCTTGATTTCAATCCAGCAACAACTTCAGGTGCATCTATTTCATCTATTGGAGCCTTAATATAAATACAAGTGTTATCAATTAGATCAAGAGTTGGTTTAGTGGCGACTCCTACAGGAGAGGGAGTAACATATTCACCGAGTTCTCCTTCTATTTCAGCTACAATCCCACCGAAAGGTGCAATCAGCTGAGTCCTCTCCAAAGAAGCCTTACTAACTTCGACCTGGGCTTTTGCTGCATTACACGCAGCAGCTCCAGATTCAGCGTTTGTTACAGCAGCTTCTTTTGCTTCTTCAGAAGTTAAGCCTTTAGAAAATAACTCATTGGCTCTGTCAGCGTCTCGCTGAGCTTTCGCCGAGATGATACAGGCCTGCTCTGCACTCCTTTCTGCGGCTTTTACCCTAGCTTTAGTCTCTTTGTTCCAAAGCTCAAGAAGAATCTGGTCTTTCTCAACCATGTCACCTTCATCCACAGCAATTGTTGCGATCTGCCCTCCCATTGCTGGTGACATTTTTGATCTTCTGCAGGCATCAATTGTGCCAGCTCTGGTATTGGAAACCGTTTGTTCGACGTTTCTAATATCTGGTTTAGTGGCAATTACTTTTATTGCTTCCTCATTGCCTTGATAGAAAAAACTAACAGCAACTAAGATTGCAATAATAACCACTATAATTTTTTTATTTCTAGTCATTTTGATAATTGAAAATTAATTTTGATCAATTGTATAGATTTAAAGGATTAATGCTATTCTAAGATACAAATAGTTACAGTTGATACCAACGGTATGTAATCTTCATTATTTCTTCAAAATATGGTGCTATATTCTATTATGTAAACTAGGAGATTCACCATATGAAACGCTTTGTTGCTACACTACTTTTCATAACTTTATCAGGGTGTGTGTCTCATACCTCCTCTTCAATATTTGAGGGCTCAAAACCTATAATTGATACCAAAGGAGTAAACATGACCCAGTATGAAATCGATCTAGAGGAATGTTCAAAATTTTCAGAGGATATTTCCACGGGCAAAAGCATTGCCAAAGGTGCCGCCACGGGAGCTGCTGTAGGGGCGATCATTGAAGCCATTACTGATGATTCAAAGTCAAGACGAGATGCTCTAGAAGTTGGTGCAGTGTCAGGTGGTGCTCAATCTGGAATAAGAGCGGTGAGAGAAAAAGAACAAATAATTAGACGTTGTCTGAGAGGTAGAGGTTATAAAGTTCTCAACTGAGTAACCTATTTAAGTAACACACCTGTTCCACCTAGACCACAATATCCACTTGGATTTTTAGCTAAATACTGCTGGTGGTAGTTTTCAGCAAAATAGAATTCTTCAAACGGTATTATTTCTGTGACAATCCTGCCATATCCAGAACGATCTAATTGTTTCTGAAAGAGCCTCTTGGTTTCGTTGATCAATGCTCGATCTGCTTCATCTGGAAAGAAGATTGACGATCGGTATTGTGTGCCAATGTCATTGCCCTGACGCATATATTGTGTAGGATCATGGCCTTCCCAAAAAATAGCTAAAAGTTTATCGAGTGGAATGATTGCCGGATCATAAACTATAAAAACAGATTCAGTGTGTCCGGTTTTTCCTGAACAAACTTCCTCATATGTTGGATTCTTGGTAGAGCCGCCAATATAGCCAACACTGGTTGAAAATACACCCTCCTGTTCCCAAAACATCCTCTCAGCACCCCAAAAACAACCCATTGCCACGATCAACTGTCTGCACTGTTTGGGATAGGGTCCTTTGACTGGGTTTTCATTGACATAATGGTTCACAGCAATCTCTAGCAATTGCTCTCTACCTTTGGTTGGTATTACATTCTCAGGCATTTGTGCGTCCTCACTAGGATCTAATATGATGTTTGGCTATGGCGTGTATGTTCCATTGTGTGTAATATTTATGAATAGGGTACATTATACAGTCATCAATGCATCAGAACTTCATCACATTACACCAACGTCATTCACGCATTTATATCAATCTCTTGGTTATAGCCTTTTGTTGTTATGCTTTTGTAGCCTATGGTCAGGAACCTTCAAGGGATGAACTAATTCAAAAGAGAGTGGAGCTACAAAAAAGTTTTGTCAAGCTATACGATGAAGAGCGCTATCAACCAGGAGTATTAATAGCAACCGAGATCCTGTCGCTCACTGAAGAACTATTTGGCACAGATAGTTCAAAAATAATCCCACCCCTGAACAACCTTGCAAGTGCTTACTTTATGATTGGTGAATATGAGAAAGCCACAGAAACATTTTCTCGATGCGTTGAGTTGATTTCAAAGACTCAAAATATTCTCACTCCTGACTTGATCCAGCCTTTGAGTGGTATTGGGTTAAGCTTGAACCGGACTGAACAATACAATCAAGCCGTTGAAGTATTTAAAAGAGCGTTGCATATTAATTATGTTAATGACGGTTTTTATAATTTAGATCAGATCGACATTCATGACTCCTTAACGGAGAGTTTCATAGGTTTAAAAGATTTGGATGGGGCTAATCACCACCAAGAATTTCAAGTCAGAATATATAAGAATCATTATGGCACTGAAAATCAAGAGGTGGATACATCGTTACAAAAGCTTGCCAACTGGTATAAAAGATCAGGACAGATATTTTCTGAGCGTCTCATATATGAGGAAATGTATCAACGGCAATCCAATCGTCAAAACCAAACGATAAAAGATCTTGTCAACACGTTAAAGAATCTTTCTTTTTCCCACAGACGAGAAGGTTTAGACATGTATGATAGTGTATCTCCCTTAAAAAAAGCATTACAGCGCTTAGAAGATGATCCAGGCAATCATTTCCGTTTGAAATTAGAGGTTCTCCTCGATTTGGGTGACACCTATTTTAGCTATGGTAAAATGCAATCTGGCATGCAAGCCTATCAAGAATGCTGGGAGCTGATTGAAAAAGATTCATCACTGAGAACAGAGATTGAAAACCGTTTCTCTAAACCGGTAAAGGTAAGAAATATTAGAATCCCAACGATTTATTCACCTGATGATGAATCCTTAGAAAATGGGTATTACAAACAAGGTTTTATAAGCATCCGGTTTGATATTGATACCAGGGGCAGAACTCATAACATCAAAATTATCGAATCGGATCCAGATGGATTATTGGATAGAGAAGCCGAATTAGCCATCAAAAGATCAATTTTTAGGCCTATGTATATTGAGGGTGAAATCCATCCCAGTGAAGGTTTAATTACGAGACATGAATTTCAATACTACCATGAAGAAAAAACTATAGCTGAGCCTGAAATCCTTGATCAGCCCTTAGAAAATCCTATGACTTAATATCAGTTCAGTTGAGCCTTGCGCCCTAATGAAATAAAAACCAGCAAATAAATGATTGAAAACAAGGCCATACTCCAACCAAAAGCATAGGTTCCAAAAAAATCCATTGCTGCCCCAATAACCGGTGGGCCAAAAATCTCTCCGAGACACAAAAAGAAAATAAAACTGGCATTAGCTGAAGCTAACAAACTACCTTTAAATTGTTGCCCCAACATGGTTAAACCTAAACTATAGAAGCTCATGATTGCGCCTCCAAGAACAAATAACACTACAAGACGCAATAAAGGAGAGGGGAAAATAAAAGGTAATAACGACAGCATTGCAACGGTCAGCAACGAAATATAAATCATCAGTTTTCTTTTATTCATCCTATCTGCTAGCCAACCGACTAGAAGTGGCAGAAACAGTTCTCCACTGCCAAGCCAAGCAACCGTTCTTGATGATTGGGCATAATTGAGATCAAATTGCAACGCAAATACCGGTAGTAATGATGCAGTTGCTGCATATAAAAACCCCATCATCCAACTTGAACCCATCAATCCTGGTTCTGAGAACATATGATCCCAAAAAGCAATGTCCTCATCCATATCATCAATGGGTAAAGGGGTAATATTCCACATGGGTATAGCGGCCATAGCCACGATTCCAGCAGCAGCATAAAACGCAATATTACTCTCTATACCAATGATGGAAACCAACAAAACTCCGATAATAAACCCAGCGGATAATAAAGAGGAATAAATGGCTATAATTTTTCCACGATTCTTATCGTTGGCATATCCATTAATCCAAATCTCACTCATCAGCCAAATGCCAGTTGCTCCTACTCCAATGAAAAACCTTAAAAATAACCAACTAGTTATGTTGGGAAAAAAGGGCAGACAAAAAATGCATACCGCTTCTAAAACCAAGCAAAATCTAATGGTTATAACCTGACCAAAATAATTAATTAATTTAGGCAAAAAAGGTGTGATTAAAACAGCTGCAATCGCCGGCATTGCTGCGCTGAAGCCAATCATAGCAGAACCAATACCCCAACTTTTAAGCGTCAGCGTGCTTAAAGGCATGGTAATACCAAAGGTGACACCAGCCAATGTAACCGCAACAAGAATCATGGCAATCTGTTTGAAATTAAAGGCGATAGTCATTAGGTTGATCTGAAAAATTAATTATGAATTAAATTAAACTGTTGTTTTCCGGTTTCGATCAAATTGAGCACTTCTAAGGACCGTCCTCCAATTACTTTAGCTAAGCGTTCTGTTTGTCCAGCTGTTGCTTGTCTCCAGAGTTCCCGATCGGATGCTGATAATTGATGCACTATGATTCCAAGTGCCTCTGCATTTAAAAGATCTTGGACGGCTTCTGCTCGAAGAGACGTTCTAGAGATTGCAGGTGTAGGCCAGGCATTTTTGACAACTTGCCTTTGATCGATGGTTAATTGATCCCACCACTCTTTCCTTGCCACTATAATGGACATGCCCAGAGAATGTCTGGTTTGTGTGTAGTGCGGTGCTTCCTGATCGATCCCTCTTTTCGCGTACAAAGCAACAGCGTTGTCCCCAGCCTCAATCAATCCTGTCTGCAAAGACTGAACAATTTCACCGTAACCCATGGGGATCAGATCAGCACCGATTGCTTCAGCAAAATAACGAGAACTGAGACTTGCAGAAACCCTGTATCTTTTGCTGTTAGCATCTGCAGGCACCAGTATTGGCTCTTTCCCATAAACATTATGAAACCCAATTTCACTCCAAGAAATAAACTGCAGATCTTTTTCTGCAAGCATCTGTGTAAATATTTCAACTAGGTAATTGTCATAAACAAAATCTGCTTCTTTTTCATTATCAAAAAGAAAAGGCGCGTAAAGCAAGGCTGCTTCTGGAACCAGTGTAGATGTGATGATGGCTGATAAATTTGCGAAATGAACCCGATTCCTTCTCAAGCCAGAAACCAAATTCTCTTCAGAACCCAGTTGACTATGGACCAGCATTTTCAATTTGAAATCGCTAGATTGCGATTCGATAGATTTTTGAAAATCCAAAAAATGTAATTCCCCAGCAGTATTTGGTATTGCCGAACCTCCCACAGTTAGCTCAATAAGAGTTGGTTCTTGAGATGTATCGCAACCCAGAATAAAAATTAGAATAACAATTATGGAAAGTGAGTGAAATTTCATATCTGATTGTAAAAATAAATCTGATATATTGTCTCATCAGACATGATTTGCGTCTATCTTCCAATCAGCTAATATAAAAAATTAACCATTTACAAGAATATTTACATTAACCGATAAATGATCCTGAAAATAAGAAAAGAAAATCACATTAAGTCTTTTGAGATTACCCCTGAAAAATCCTATATCAACAGAAGATCATTAATAAAATCGCTTGGCATTTTGTCCGCAAACCCTTTTTTCTCTAATGCCTTTGCTGAAAGCAATTTGCCCCATCAAAAACCTTTGGATTTTATTAAAAATAATCAATATTCAACTACTGAGCCGGTCAATAGCTTTGAAGATATCACAACCTATAACAATTATTATGAGTTTGGCCTCGACAAGACCGATCCCTATAGATTCATGACAAAATTTAAGCCTCTCCCCTGGACGATCACAGTGACTGGGGAGGCTGAAAATACTGGAACATTTAATTATGAAGATATTATTGCAACCAACCAACTTGAAGAAAGAATTTACCGATTGAGATGTGTTGAAGCTTGGTCGATGGTCATTCCCTGGATTGGCATTCCTCTGTTAGATATCATCAAAAAACTCAAACCCACTTCTAATGCCAAGTATGTTGCTTTTGAAACAGTCTACCGACCCAATGAAATGCCTGGACAAAGAAGAAGGAACCTCGACTGGCCCTATATTGAAGGGTTAACCATTGAAGAGGCAACACACCCTTTATCATTGCTTGCTGTGGGTCTTTATGGACGAGAACTTCCCAACCAAAATGGTGCCCCTTTGCGATTAGTTATTCCCTGGAAATACGGATTTAAGAGTATTAAGTCGATAGAAAAAATCCACTTTCAGGAAAAACAGCCACCAACAACGTGGAATTTGGCAGCTGCAAACGAATATGGATTCTATGCAAATGTTAATCCTGAAGTAAACCACCCTAGATGGAGTCAAGCAAGAGAACGCCGCCTCGGCTTAGGTTTCTTTGGTGCAAAACAACCCACATTAATGTTTAACGGCTATGCAGATGCGGTGGGACATTTATACAGTCACTTGGATTTGAAAAAATATTTTTGACTCGTTTCAGTCAACTGTTGAAAAAATAGCTATTCGAAAAATAAAATGAGATACGGCACTCGGTTAATAATTTTTATCAGTCTGATTCCCTTCATTGATCTTAATCTAAAAGCATTTGAGATTTATGGTGGTCTCGGAGCAAACCCCGTTGAAACAATGATCCATACCAATGGCATCTGGGGTTTAAGGATCTTAATTGCTACATTGATGCTGGGTCCATTCAATCGATATTCAGGCTTAAAATTTTTTAAGCAATTGGCGAAACCACTGGGCTTAGTTGCTTTGTTCTACATCCTCAACCATTTTCTAAGTTATGCAATCATTGACCAAGGTGGTGACTTAAAAATTGTCATCGTTGATATCATAGAGACTCCTTACCTTATTGTTGGTTGGGGAGGTTTCCTATGCCTGCTTTCTGTAGGAGTAGTGTCATTTAAAAGTTTGCAGCCTTGGTATAAGAAAAATAGATCAACAATCAGCGGCATTGTATACAGCTCTGCTGTCTTAGGAGCCTGGCATTATTATTGGAATACCAAAACAATTGAAACGGAAGCGCTTATTTATTGCCTAATTGTATGCGTTTTGGTTCTATGGAGAGTAAAAGTTACCCAAGGAAAATTGTGACTCTTGTAGAGATCATTTAGATATTGAGTTTTAAAAGTGCATCAAAAGAATTCGCAGCAGTCATCAGTGAATCCGGTGGATTATCATGCTCCACATAATAATGCTCTAGACCAGATAATCTTTTGAGTTTAAATATTTCCTCAAAATCAATAATACCTTCTCCAACATCCCTCATTGAACCATCATTAGCCATGTCCTTAATATGCCAAAGTGGAAATCTATTAGGATATTTTTGTATGTATCTAAGCGGATCTTCTCCTGCTTTAATTATCCAATACAGATCAAGCTCGAATGAAACAAGATTATTATCCGTTCCTTCTAATAGTAAATCCATTGGTCGAATACCCTCTATCACTTCAAATTCAAAATCATGATTATGGTAAGCAAACTTTAATCCAGCTCCCTGACATTGTTCTCCAAATTTATTAAAGAGCTCAATGTATTCCTTGTACTTATATAATGAGCGTTGATGGGGCATTATCCAAGGCATTACAATATATTCATGGCCGATTGTCAGAGCGGCATCTATTAGTTGATTGGGTGAGTTTTGAATAAATTTTAGAGGAATATGTGTAGATGGAGAAGCCAACCCTTCACCGGATAAAATAGTACGAATTTCTTCCGGTGAATGATCAAAATAACCTGCAAACTCAACCTCCTTATAGCCTATAGCTGCAAGTCGTTGAAGAGTATTTTTTAAATCGACAACCATATGATCACGAACTGTATACAATTGAATGCCTATCCTATCTTTGCTTATTGATCGACCTCTAGATATGTTTCCATTGGCGTTATTACACCCATACAGAAGCACAGTCCCAGCTATTGCAAGCAAAAAATCACGCCTCAATATGGTTTGATTCTGATTTTTGAACTTCAAATTGTTCCTGCTTTTAAGAGTTGCACAGCATATGCTGAAGCTCTTGCTGTTAAAGCCATATAGGTGATCGATGGATTTTGGCAAGCAGATGAGGTCATAGCTGAGCCATCGGTTACAAAAAGATTTGATACATCATGGGTTTGATTGAATTTATTTAGTACCGAGCTGCTCGGATTATGGCCCATTCGAGCCGTACCCATCTCATGGATAGCAAGCCCTGGGGGAGCATCTTCATTGTATTTTTGTATATTGATTATTCCAGCAGCACTTAACATAGCTTCTGCATCATCCGACATGGCATCAAGCATCTTTAATTCATTGTCACGAAGTTCGCATTCTATATTCAATAATGGTATTCCCCATTGATCCTGCTGGTTTTTATCCAAAAGTACACGATTTCTTTTATCAGGAAGCATTTCACCAAAACCACCAAGATTGAATTGCCAAGAACCAGGTACTCTTAGTTTTTCTTTTAATTCAAGACCAATACCTTGCATATTCAAACCGCGTCTCCAGTTCGGTCTTGAGGCGCCCCCTTGGAAACCGTAACCGCGTATAAAACGATCATCCTTCTCGGTCACATTCCTATATCTTGGAATATAAATCCCATTAGGTCTTCTGCCCGAATAATAGTGTTCTTGAAATCCAGGGTGTTGACCACTTGCTCCTGACATAAAAATATGGTCCATAAGATAATGCCCCAAAGTGCCACTGGAATTAGCAATACCGTTTGGAAAACTCTCTGATATCGAATTCAACATGATTTGGGTGGAGCCTAATGTAGAAGCACAGAGAAATATTATACGTCCAGAATACTGGTGATAGTCTTTAGTGTTTGCATCAATAATTTTAACTCCAGTGGCTCGTTTTGAGACATCGTCATAAATCACACTATGAACAATTGCATCAGTGACGGTAGTTAAATTACTTGTCCTGCGTGCGGCAGGTAGTGTTGCGGAAAGTGAGCTGAAGGATGCGCCGAACGAACATCCTTTCTCACACTCATTGCGATACTGGCAACGACCCCGACCTAGCTCAAGATGTTCTTTAGTTGGTTTCGTAAGATTAGCACAACGTCCTATAATCATCTTACGTGTTGGAAAGGCTTTTTCTATTTTTTGTTTTGCCTCAGCTTCAACGCAATTCATTGTCATTGGAGGTAAAAATTTCCCATCTGGTAATTGATCTAGCCCTTCTAAGGAGCCACTGATTCCTACAAACTGTTCAACATGGTCATACCATGGAGCAATATCTTGATAACGAATAGGCCAATCAATCCCGTGGCCATCAGTTTTGTTAGCTCTGAAATCGATATCACTCCACCGGTAAGTCTGCCTAGCCCAGAGTTGCGATCTACCACCCAGTTGGTAACCTCTAATCCAACTAAATGGCTTCTCTTGAGGATGAATGTATTGATGTATCCGATCGTTAACAAAGAATTTCTTGGTAGCACTTTCTAAGGCATAACAGTCTTTTTGAACAAAATAATCCCGATTCGCTTCATCTTCTGGAATACGGCCTGCGAACGGCATTTCCCATGGGGCTTTACCTTCTCCGCTATAATCTTTTCTATGAGTTATGTGCGGACCTCTCTCCACAAGCAGTACTTTTAAACCTCTCTCAGTAAGCTCTTTTGCAGCCCATCCCCCTGAGATTCCCGAACCCACTACTATGGCATCAAACTCAGGTGGCATATTACTCGACATTAATCATTTCCTTATAAACATTAGGTTGACCAACTGCGGCCTACCTCGCTGAATGGGATACAGTCTCTATAATCACCTGGAATACGATCGTATCGCAACTCAACGGAAGCGCCTTCTGCTGATGAATAATAACCAAAAATAACCAAAGCTTTGAACTCTCCAAAAAAAATATTAGTGCCGTTATCGGAAAATGATTCCTTGTCTAATACTTCAAGTAATTTTATTTGCTGTGTTCTATTAGCATTGGCAAATGTTTTACCAGTCATGGTCGCACTACGACGATCAATATTATTAAAATTATCGAGGAAACGAAGCTGTGTGTCTGATGCTGCCCACCCGTCCAACATAACATCAATAAATTGATGTACATTGGCAGTTAATGCACCTGGAGTATCGGATTCTGGAATGATCAAATCAACTAGGTGTTGAGTCATTTGAAAATGATGTTGGCTGAGAAATTTTGGTATGTAATTTGCATCCATTGCAGTCACATTGCTGATTAAAGGGCTAATTTGGGCAGCAGATATACTTCCGCCTAAAAGCAATACTGCATTTCTAATTGCCTTTCTTCTTGTGAATGTTATTGAATTTAATGTTATGTTTTTGTCCATATTTAATTTAATAAAATTAACCGAAGCGCTGCACAATAATATCTGCTATAGCTTGCTTTTCATCATTATTTTCTGGCCAACATTCTAGTCCAATCGGTCCTTTATAGCCTATGTCATCGATGGTATTGAAAATAAAATTATAATTCAATTCTCCCGACCCAGGTTGATGGCGTCCTGGAATATCTGCGACTTGTATATAACCAACTTGGTCTATTCCAGCATAAAGATTTTTCACTATATTGCCTTCGGTTAATTGCATGTGGTACAGGTCCCAGTTAATTTTAATAAAAGGCGAATCAATTTCCCTGCAGATTCGTAACGCATCCACTGACCCATTTAAAAAATGCCCCTGATGGTCAACCGGATTAAAAGGCTCCAGTATTAACATCTTTTTTGCATCCTCCAAAATAGGAGCTGCTGTTTCCAGAGCTAGGGACAAATTTGCCAAGCTTGCTGTTTGCGGGATGGTTTTCACTGTTTGGTGTCCAACCACGGTAAACATTGGGGCATCTAATCGATGAGCTATTTCAGTAACTCGTTTCATTGTTTCAATAAAATCATTGTGATTACTGGTATCAGCAAGACTGGGGCCGCCCCAGCCTGTGAATTGAACAATATTGAGATCCAGTTCTCTGGCCAATGCGGCAACAGCATTCATGTTTCTTTTATTTTTGTTATGTTCCCAAAATTCTATTGAACTGAATCCTGACTGTGCAGCCCTCTCAAATCGATGCATAAAATCAAGATCAGTCCACCAAGATTCCATGTTACAAGCCAAGCCTTTTAACAATTGCCGAGATTGTTGTTGAGAAGATTGATCTGCATAAAGATTAGAGGTGGCTGCTAGCGTTCCTAATGCTGCAATTAATTCTCTTCGTGTTATAGACATTTTAAAATCACACTGTATAAACCTCAGATGAACCATAGCCAATGGTTCAGTTTGTGGCAATCAAATTTTTAGCTAATATCTTAAAACTTCTTTTAAAAGATTTAAATAAGTAGGATTAATACCCATCATTTGAGAAACTCTTATAACTCACTTTAATACAATGAAGATTCGATAATAATATGAGCATATTTAATAAAAACCGTCTTTTTATTGCCAGTTGCACCTCCTTGGCTCTAACCGCAATGACCTTTGCGATTCGTGCACGATTAGAAACAGTATTTGGACCGACAGGGGTCGGTTTGACATTGGAGCAAATAGGCTACGCTTTTATGCCTGCATTTTGGGGATTTACTCTAGCGATGATTGTTGGTGGACCTATCGTCGATTATTTCGGTATGAAAAAAGTTATGTGGCTAGCTTTTATTCTACATGCATTCGGAATTATCTTTACATTAGCTGCTACGGATTTTTCATCACTATTTACAGCAACCATCCTCATGGGATTGGGTAATGGTATGATTGAAGCTGTCTGCAACCCTTTAGTGGCAAGTATGTATCCCACTCAAAAAACTAAAATGCTCAATCGTTTTCATTTATGGTGGCCTGCAGGAATTGTTATTGGCTCAATCATTGGATACTTAATCATGGATATCCTAGGTCTGGGCTGGCAAGTGATGGTGGCATCTCTTTTTATCCCTCTAGTTGTGTATGGTTACCTAATTACAGGTCAACCATTTCCATTAACTGAACGGGTAGAAATGGGGATCAGTACAAAGGTAGCTCTCAAAAGTCTCTTGACGCCACTTTATCTATTTATTGCCTTTTGTATGTTGCTTTCGGCTACAACGGAATTAGGAACAACTCAACGTATCGAATCACTGCTAAAAGAAACAGGGATCAATGCACTCCTTGTACTCGCATTTATTAATGGTCTTATGATGATTGGTCGATATTTTGCTGGTCCAATTTCAAAAAAAATTAATACGACTGGTATGTTGTGGTTTTCAGCATTATTTTCGTTTATTGGATTGCAACTTCTTGCTAACGCTTCGGGTATGTTTATTTTTTTTGCTGCCGGTGTTTTTGCCATAGGAATCACTTTTTTCTGGCCAACTACACTTGCATTTATTTCAGAAAATATACCTGAAAGTGGTGCTTTTGGGCTTTCAATTATGGGAGGGCTTGGGAACTTGTCGGTCTCAATCGTGCTGCCAATAATGGGGCGATTTCTTGATAATTCAAACGGAATGCAAGTCATCCAAACGATGAGCACACTGCCAGCTATACTGTTTGTTTTGTATGGCGCACTATATTATTATCGAAAACAATACACACAAACCCGTTAAGTGAAAGCAAAAACTGCTTGGCCTTATAAATTTACCCAACCCGAACCTTTGTTGCTTGAACGAACGACCGCTTCTATAAAATTCACTCCAGCTTTACCGTCCTCAGCTGTAGGAAAAATTATATTTTGATCTACAGTCTCACCACTGCGCGCAGCAAAAATTGCCTGTGCAATTTCACTATAAATTGTTGCAAAACCCTCTAAATATCCTTCAGGATGACCTGCAGGGACTTTGGTTATGATCGATGCCTCATCAGAGGCTTTTGAGCTGTCTCCAGAGATTTTTCGTGATGGCTGATTTAAAGGAGAAAAAATTAATTCATTAGGCTCTTCTTGCCGCCAACTCAGTCCACCTTGCTCACCAAAAATTCTAAGTTTTAAATTATTTTCATTACCAATCGCCACTTGACTCACCCAAATAATACCTCTGGCATTTCCTTTAAATCGTAATAAAACGTTGGCGTTATCGTCTAACTTTCGTCCATCGCCAAATATTGAAATATCGGCACACAAAGCCTCTGGCTCTAATCCACTTACAAAACAAGCTAAATGAAATGCATGTGTCCCAATATCACCAATACAACCACCCAATCCTGATTGTAAAGGATCAGTTCGCCACAAAGCTTGTTTGTGGCCTTCTTTTTCAATTGACTCTGCTAGCCAATCCTGAGCATATTCACATTGTAAGACCCTAATTGCTCCAATATCGCCATTCTTAATCATAGCTCGTGCATGCCTGACCATTGGATGACCGCTGTAATTATAAGTAACGGCAAAAATTAAGTTACGCTGGTTAGCAAGTTGAACTAATTCATCAGCTTCATGAGTGGTTACTGTCATTGGCTTATCACAAATGACATGAAAACCTTCTTGGAGAAATCTTTTTGCAATGGGAAAATGCGTATCATTGGGCGTAACAATTGATACCGCTTCAATTCGATCATCTCGGCTCGATTCACCTTTAATCATTGCCTCATAGTTTGGATACGATCTATCTTTTTCCAAGCCTGCTTCTGAACCTGAAATTTGAGACCGTTCTGGTGTGGACGATAAGGCACCTGAACAAAAGAGATAGTTGTTATTGAGACGGGCAGCGATACGATGTACTTCACCAATGAAGGACCCCTGACCTCCTCCGACCATTCCCCATCGGATTGGATCTTTTTTTTCTATATCAGCCATTCAGCCATGTTGTTTAAGGCAAGCCCAGTAAACTTTTATTAGATTTTTTATCGCTATCTGATGCTGCGAAATCATCGAAAGCTTTATCTGTGACACGAATAATTTGATCACGAATAAATGCTGCGCCTTCTTTTGCACCATCTTCAGGATGTTTTAAACAACATTCCCATTCTAGAACAGCCCACCCTTGAAAATCGTATTGAGCAAACTTAGAAAAAATGCTATTGAAATCAATTTGACCATCACCCAAAGAGCGAAATCGACCTGCTCTATCGAGCCATGACTGATAACCTCCATAGACACCTTGACGTCCTGTTGGGTTCAACTCTGCATCTTTTACGTGAAATATTTTGATCCGCTCGTGATAAATATCAATGTGCTGAAGATAATCCAGTGCTTGTAACATATAGTGACTTGGATCGTATAGCATCTGACATCGATTATGGTTATCAACACGCTCTAAAAACATTTCAAATGTAGAACCATCGTGTAAATCCTCACCCGGATGTATCTCATAACACAGATTAATTCCAGCATCATCAAAGGCATTGAGTATGGGTAACCACCGCTTGGCTAATTCATCAAAAGCAGTTGTTATGAGTCCTGCTGGGCGTTGAGGCCAGGGATACAAGTATGGCCAAGCCAAGGCACCGGAAAAAGTGGCATGTTCAGTTAAGCCTAGATTCTCAGATGCTTTTGCTGCAAGTAGCATTTGACTCACTGCCCATTGTTGCCTCAATTCTGGATTACCTCGAACTTCAGGAACTGCAAATGAGTCAAAAAGAAGATCATACGCAGGATGAACGGCTACCAGTTGCCCCTGGGTATGTGTTGATAACTCTGTAATCACCAAACCATGATTATCTAATATTTCATGAATTTCAGTACAATATGACTGGCTATTTGCTGCTTTTTCAAGATCAAAGAGACGACTATCCCAACTTGGAATTTGCACACCTTTAAATCCAAGACCTGCAGCCCATTTTGCTATGTTATCTAGAGTATTAAATGGAGGTTCATCTCCAACAAATTGAGCCAGAAATATAGCTGGTCCTTTAATTGTTTTCATCACACTATTCCAAATTCTTGTTAGTGTATGGATTCATAATCATCATAACTAACTTCATACCCATTATTATACTCACAAACTAAAACATAGCCTCCGGCACTAGTCATGCAAAAAAATGGGGAATTATCAAAAAAACACTAAGGTTGCATTCCGATTTTTGATATTTCACCACTTATAGTCTTGAATAATCCATGTCAAAAGGGCTTTTTGAAACTCTTTGACTCTATAGGAATGTTCCGAAAAATCATTATGAATGAAAACAACAATATAATCCTTTCCTGAAAGCCCTTTTACATATCCTGCCATACCAGTCACACCATCCAAAGTGCCGGTTTTTAAATGGGCTCTTTGTTTAATGGGGAATTTACGAAACCGTTTTTTCATTGTGCCGTCAATGCCTGTAATGGGAAGAGAGGAGATCAACTCAGCTCTCAATGGATGCTCATAGATCTCCTTTAGTAATTGCATCAAAGTTTCACCTCTAATAACAGTTTCTCTAGAAAGACCTGAGCCGTTGTCAATAAATTGACCTTGGAAGTCAATGTCATATTTATCTAACATCGCATTAATTCTTAAACGAGACAGTTCTAATGTTGCCGTTTGATCAGACTGGTAATTGCCAAGGGAAAGAAATATCTGACGACTCATAAAATTATTACTCTGTTTATTGGTGTGTCGAATAATTTCATTCAAAGGAGGTGATGTGTGGACCAATAATGGTACTTCGGATTCGCCAATTTTTTCACTGTCTATAATATAACCAAGGAACTCTCCTCCACTTTGTTTCCAGAGATCAGAGAATAAGCTGTAGAAATAATGATTAGTATTCGTCAAAGCGATTTCATGCTCAATTTTTAAGCAACTACTTGGAAACACGCCCTCAGCAATAATGGTCATTATTTGATCGGTTCGTGTTTCATGAAATACAACTGAATCTGTAAAATCTGAGCATTGACCTTTGCCAAGATGTAATTGGTTATCAATCACTACACCACTGGGTAGGGTATCAAAATAAAAATCCACAGATCCTGTTTTGACGTTTGGAACTAATTGAAAATCAACTCTATTAAAATTCGCCGTCAATGCCGATGGTAGTTGATTGTAAGGTCGCAAGGGATCATCATCAAAATCTCCTGGGTGGGATTGATTGGCCTCAAAATATTGCTGGTCAACCTGAAGGCCCATTTCAATCCTCTCAAGGCCCAAATGTCTGAGTTTTTTAACTATGGACCTAAGATTCTCTTCGGTCAGATATGGATCTCCTTCTCCTTTAAACAATAAGTAGTCTACTGTCTCATCAGATATTGAATCGGAAACATAAATATTAGTATTCCATTGAAAATCAGGGCCCAGATAATCCAAAGCAATAAACGTTGTGAACAACTTTGTCAAAGATGCTGGACTTCTTAAGATCTTTGGGTTCAAAGAAATAATTGATTCATCGGAATCCACTTCTTGCACAATGACTGTCAATGTCTCTGGTGGAATAGCTTGCTCGGTTAGGATACTTATCAGGCTTTTTGGCAAATCTTTTTGCGCGGAAGAAGCATGTCCACCAATCCAGGACATACTCAACAACAAGACAAACAATAAGCTACCTATACTGATGATGGTATTTCTATATGGCGTCACTAAAAAGGGGGGTTTATTTATAGTTTTTTTGGAGCTTTGATAATGCCTCGGAGCCAGGACACAAGTCTTCAAAAGCAAGTTGGTTGATCGGGGTTTCAATTGTATTTTCATTTTCAATAAAATCGGCCTGACTTTCATCAATATAGAGCAAACCCGTTAATATCTCACCTTTCTCGGTCGACTCGCGAATGCCTTTAAGAACAGCAGCCCGGTCTATGGGACTGTAGTTTCTAGCGACCTTGCTAAGAATGACCTTACCCCCTTCATGCAAATCAACTTCGATGGAAGATCCTGCTGAGTAATTCACCTTAACCTCACTTAGAGGGTGAATATAATCGGTATAAACCGCTTCTTGTTTATGTTCTCTTGTGTGTAAATAACTTTTGGTTGAGCCTAGATGATCATTGTATGTGACACATGGCGATATCACATCGATCAAAGCAAAACCTCTATGCATTAAGCCTGCTTTAAGTAAGGGTACTAACTGTTCCTTGTCACCTGAAAAACTCCGAGCAACCAAAGAAGCTCCCATGGAAATAGCCACCCGACATGGATCAATGGGCATTTGCAGATTAGGAGCTCCCTTCTTAGCCTTGGAACCAATATCTGCAGAGGCTGAAAACTGCCCCTTAGTCAGTCCATAGACACCATTGTTTTCCAAAATGTAGAGCATGTTCAGATTGCGTCTAATCGCATGTGAAAATTGTCCCATGCCTATGGAAAGTGTATCCCCATCTCCTGAAACGCCAATGTAATGAAGTCCACTGTTTGCAGCCTGTGCTCCCGTTGCAACTGAGGGCATTCTGCCATGAACGGAATTAAAGCCATGAGACTGCTTTGCAAAATAGGCTGGGGTTTTAGAAGAGCAACCAATGCCACTCAATTTAACCATCCTGTGTGGTGGAATACTCAAATCAAAGACCATTTCAATAATTGCTCCCGTAATTGAGTCATGTCCACAACCTGCACACAACGTCGACATAGTTCCTTCGTAATCGGAAAAGGTCATTCCAAGATCATTGCGTTTCGCATTGCTTCTCAAAATTTTTGGCTTTTTGATATAACTCATGCTTTACTTTCTTTTATCCTCTTTTCTATTTCATCAACAATCATGTGTGCATACAAAGGCATACCATCATATATTCTAATAGATTCTAAGGTCTCTTGTTTAACGCTAGACTCAATTTGTAACAATTTATACAACTGACCATCGCGATTCTGTTCAACGACAAATATCCTCTTATGAGCTGCTAAAAACTTTTCGATTTCAGTAGAAAATGGGAATGCAGTCACTCTTAAATAATTTACCAATATGCCCTTTGTGCCTAGAATATCTCTGGCTTCACGAATGGCATCATCACAACTACCTATAGAAACAATGGCATGATCATTGGATTTGGTACAATCAATAATGGGGTTTGGTACAGAATTTTTTGCCGACTCCCATTTAACTAGAAGTCGATCCATAACGCTCTTATATTCCTCCCCATCTTCGGTATAACCACCCAATTCGTTGTGTCCAGAACCTCTGGTAAAATAGGAACCCTTGGGATGCGTGCCAGGTATAGTCCTATATGGAATGCCATCACCGTCCTTATCTAAATATCTGTGAAACTCTTCAATCTCCTCCAATTTTTTTGCACCTAAAACTTTGCCTCTTTCGGGTTGGTATTTATTATCCCATTGTAATTCCTTAATCATCCAATCATTCATGCCAATATCAAGATCGGTAAGCACTATGACAGGGGTCTGTAATTGCTCAGCTAAGTCGAAAGCTGTTTTGGAAAATTCAAATGTTTCTTCCGGATTTGCAGGGTATAAACAGACATGTTTGGTATCCCCGTGAGAGGCATAAGCACACGATAAAATATCAGCTTGTTGGGTTCTTGTTGGCATGCCTGTAGAAGGTCCTGTTCTTTGTACATTAAATACAACAGTTGGTATTTCAGCATAGTAGCCATACCCAAGTAACTCACTCATCAACGAAATTCCTGGCCCACTGGTTGGTGTAAAAGATCTCGCACCATTCCATCCTGCACCTAATGCCATACCAATGGCTGCCAATTCGTCTTCAGCTTGGATGATGATGTAATTATTTTTACCGGTTTCTTCATCTATGCGATATTGCTTGCAATAGCGCAAAAAAGAATCCATCAAGGAAGTGGATGGGGTGATTGGATACCATGCCCCAACAGTTGCCCCAGCATACAGACAACCTAGTGCAGCTGCAGTATTGCCATCGATCATAATGTATCCATCTGTTTTATCGATTCTTTTTGTTGTAAAAGAAGCAGGACATGAAAAATTAGATTGTGCATAATCAAAACCTAATTGTAGTGCCTTTTTATTTAAGTCAACCAGCTCTACTTTGGAACTAAAAGAATCCAGAAAAAGCTGCTCAATAACTTCCATTTCTATTTCTAATAATGCGGCTAAAACACCGACATATGCGGTATTTTTCATTAATGTCCTGGCTCTAGCAGTATCAAAATTTTCATTGCACATTTGTGCTAAGGGCACGCCCAAAACGGTAACATCCTTTCTTATCATTAACTCTTTTCTTGGCCATGTTGAGTCGTAAATTAAATAACCTCCAGGTACGATCTCTTTAATATCTTTTTCATAAGTTTGTGCATTCATTGCGACCATGATGTTTATCTCACCTGAAGGTGCAAGATAGCCATGCTCGCTTACCCTAACTTCGTACCAAGTTGGCAAGCCTTGTATATTTGAAGGAAAATAATTTTTTGCGACAACGGGTATGCCCATTCTGAAGATACTTTTCATGAAGAGCTTATTAGCACTAGACGAACCAGTTCCATTCACATTCGCAAATTTCACTGTAAAATTATTATGATTTGCTGGATTCATTTTAAACCGCTTACTTTATTGCTGTCTTCTGGATAATTCTCTTCGTCTAAAGCGTAGGGAATAAGTAATTCAAATTTTTTCATATCCCATGCGGCAGTGGGACAACGTTCGGCACATAAACCACAATGGATACAAACGTCTTCATCTTTGATCATAACCCGACCGGTTTGCGGCAATTTGGAGGAGACAAAAATAGCTTGTTCAGGATTCTCAGCAGGTGTTTTAATTTTACTTCGAAGCACACTTTCTTCATCGTTATTAGTAATCATCAGACAATTGACAGGGCAAACATCCACGCACGCATCACACTCTATGCATAAATCAGTGGTAAAATCAGTTTGTATATCACAGTTCAGACACCGTTCTACTTCACGCTGAAATTGTCCTGGTTCAAATCCTAATTCCACTTCAATATTAATATCTTTAAACCTATTTTCCATTGGAACCGTTGGGACCTCATAACGTTCGTCAGTATCAAAATTATTACTATAGCTCCACTCATGAAGTCCCATTTTTGTTGAAATGAGATTCATGCCATTAGTCAAACGTTCCTCCAACGACTGGTCATTACAATATTTATGGATTGAAATTGCCGCTTGATGTCCATGTTCAACTGCTTCAATTATGTTTTTTGGGCCAAATGCTGCATCACCACCAAAAAAGATACCCTCAATAGTGGATTCATATGTTACAGGGTTAACAATTGGAACTTCCCATTGATCAAACTCTAAACCGATATCTCTTTCTACCCATGGGAATGCATTTTCTTGGCCAATGGCAAGGATAACTGTGTCACAAGGAATGATAATCTCATCTATTTTTTCAGAGCTCAACCTGCCATCAGAATCAGTAGACCATTGAAGATGGGCAAATTTCACACCCACTAATTGACCATCTTCAACCAAATACTCTTCCGGGGTATGATTCAAGATTAACTCGACATTTTCTTCCAACGCGGGTTCTAATTCCCAATCCGAAGATTTCATTCGATCTCTACTGCCACGATAAATCACTTTGACGTCTTTGCCACCTAACCTGAGAGAGGTTCTACAACAATCCATCGCAGTATTGCCGCCGCCTAAAATAATGACCCTTTTACCCACCTGATCTATATGTTCAAAAGCTACTGATTCTAACCAAGCTATGCCAATATGGATTTGATCACTATCATGTCTACCAGGTAAATCTAAATCTCTGCCATGTGGAGCACCGGTACCAACAAAAATGGCATCATAGTGTTCCTCCAGTAACTCTTTCATACTTTCTATAGGATGGTTTAAATGGAGATTGATTCCACGCTCAACAATGACATCAAATTCTTCATCGATAATATTTGGTGGCAGCCTAAATTTTGGAATATTACTCCTGATTAAGCCTCCCATTTTAGGTAGAGACTCAAACACGTCTATCTCATAGCCTAAAGGGAGTAAGTCATTGGCAACGGTTAATGAAGCACAACCTGCTCCAATACATACAATTTTTTTACCGTTTTTCTTACCCGGCACGGGTGGTAGGAAGTCTTTAAAATTATCTTTGAGGTCCCCCGCCACACGTTTTAATCGACAAATTGCTACTGGCTCTTCCCATCTTAAATGGTCTACATCCACTCTGGCTCTTCTGCAAACAGGTTCACAAGGTCTATCACAAACTCGGCCCAATATTCCAGGAAAAACATTGGATTCGCGATTTAATAAATAGGCTTCTGTATATTGCCCTTGTGCAATCAATCTTATGTATTCAGGAATGTTTGTATGTGCTGGACAACCCCACTGGCAATCAACCACTTTATGGTAATACTGAGGATCTTTTGTGTTGCTAGGTTGCATGATTTATGACAACTTTATGACGTTATTCTATAGAAGCTATTGTGTTTCTGAAATTTAACCCTAATAATTTCCAGTTTTTTTTGTTTCTAGTTTCAACACCAATTCAAAGAATAGTTGAAAATTAACATATCACGTGTAGAAACAAAACGTTATTTTACCGTTTTAGAAGGTTTACCAACATCAAACAAATTCAATTCTTTGTCCAGTGGATTTCTTGGCCAATTGTCCATCGTTATAAACCAATTTTCCGTTAACAAATGTTTTATCTATCAATGACTTAAATACATGTCCTTCAAACGGTGACCAGCCGCAATCATAAAAAATGTTTTTGGGTGTAACGGTTGTTGTTTTGCTACAATCGACTAGAACCAGATCAGCCCAGTATCCTTCTCTAATAAATCCGCGATCCTTTATTCCATAAATTTTTGCCAATGCATGACTGGTTTTATCAACAATTGTTTCTAAGCTGAACTGTTTTTGAAGATACAAATCTAAAAGAATAAGCAAAGAATGTTGAATGAGAGGCAATCCAGCGGGATGGTCAGGATATGGTTTTTCTTTTTCTTCCAGTGTATGAGGAGCATGGTCTGTTGCGATGACGTCAATTTTTCCAGACCGCACTGCCGCTCTTAGACTATGACAATCTTTTTTGGTTTTAATTGAAGGATTACACACGATCTTAGAGCCCATTAGATCGTAATAACTATCGTCAAAGTACAAATGGTGAACACACACTTCGGCCGTTATTTTTTTTGTTATACAATCTCCTGCCGAAAATAAACCCATTTCTTTTTCCGTGGTGAGATGCAGAATATGTAATTTACTATCATGCTTTTTAGCGTATTGCACTGCTTTGAACGAAGACTTATAACACGCTTCAACAGAGCGGATATTGGGGTGTTCAGAGACTGGTATTTTGCCAGCTGGGTATTGATTCATTGCTTTCGCTAAATTTCTTTCAATGGTTGGAGTATCTTCACAATGTGTTGCGATCAATATTGGGCATTCGGCAAAAATATTATCTAGAGCGGTTGAATCATTGACCAGTAAATTTCCTGTGGATGCACCCATGAATACTTTTAGTCCACATGCATCTCCGATCTTTAATTGTTTAATTTCATCAATATTGGAATTAGTAGCACCTAGATAAAAGGCATAATTGGCATAAGCTTTACCAGACGCCAATGCATATTTCTCTTCCAAGAGAGCTCTGGTTGTTGTTGCAGGATCAACGTTGGGCATATCCATAAAACTGGTCACGCCACCAGCGACTGCTGCGGCCGATTCTGATGCTATTCCCCCTTTATGCGTTAAACCTGGTTCACGGAAATGAACTTGATCATCAATCAGCCCTGGTAAAAGATATTTACCTTTCGCATCAATGACTTCTAAGTCGTTGGGGACACTAAGATTCGATCCGATTTTGCTTATCCGGCCGTCTCTAATGATTACATCACTTTCTGAAATCAAATCTTCATTGACAATGTTGACATTGATTATTGCAAAAGCATCATTTTTCATAGTAACCATTATAGCAATCGTTTAAACATCAAGGACACTTAGATCGATGTTATCATCTAGGTGATAAGTGTCGTTATTGAACAAGTCCAAGGAAAGATCAAGATGAATCACACCAAAGAAAAAATGTTCTATGGATGGTATGTTGCCATTGGTTGTACTCTAATTTATTTCTTTACCAATGCCATGACACTTTTTGTCCCGGAAACACTATTTCCAAGACTCATGGAGGAGTTTGGATCTAACGAAGCAGAAATCAGTAAAACAGTGATCATTACCTTACTTTTTGCATCTTTGTTTGCTCCTTTGGCTGGTATTCTAATCGATAAATTCGGCCCATTAAGAATCATGAGGATAGGTATTATTATCATGGCTCTGTCCTTCAGTTTTTATGGTTTAGCTGACTCGGTGTCAGCTTTATATCGGTTGCATTTTTTTCTAGCGATTGGCTTGGTTTTCTGTGGATTGGTGGTTAATGTAATTATTGTTTCTAATTGGTTCGTGAAACACCGAGGAAAAGTAGTGGGAATGTTAGTAGCTGGATCAAGCCTTGGTGGAGCGATTTTACCCTTATTGATTTCCCCAATTGTCAATCACCCAGATTGGGGATGGCGATGGGGATATGGATTACTGAGTATTTTCTTTTGGTTATTTGCAGTCATTCCCGCTTATACGTTCATAAAAGAAACTCCTGAAAGCATGGGACTCTCACCAGACGGTTTGGATCAATCTATACCGGTACAGACAATAGCAGGTGTTAGCTTGTGGACCGCCATAAAATCCAGAGCCTTATGGTGTCTTGGGATTGGTTCTGCTTGTCTGTGGTTTTCCATACAAGGTCTTAACAGTCAGATCACTATTTTTTTTGAACAAGAAGCAAATTTTTCACCTCAACAAGCGGTATTCTTATTTTCAATCCTTTTTTGGTTTAGCTTCATTGGAAAATTTACATTTGGAGCAATCAGCGACAAAATTCCAAAAAGAAAAGTGCTTCTACTAGCCTCAATAATCCTATTTATAGGCTCTTTATTGCTATTTGATATCGGTCAAAATCATATTTCACTTACTCAAAACACAACAAAATTAACACTATTCACAGTGATTTTTGGATTAGGATTTGGAGGTAGCTTTAGCATGATTCAGCTAGTAGCGGTTGAGATATTTGGCAAGGCCTACCTTGGAAGAATTCTTGGAATCATTACATTTGTTGACGGTATGGGAGCCGCTCTAGGCACTAATCTTTTGAGCCAGATTAAAACTAACTCTGGCAGTTATTTAATACCATTTATGATTGTTACAGGCGTCGCATTGATTGCGATCATCAATGTATTTTTCATTAAACCCATTAAACCAAGTGCCAATTAGTCTTATTTGTGTTGTATAGTTTTAGAAGCTAGTCTAGAAGACAGTGTTATGAAGTTCCAAACATTTGACATCGAACCATTATCATCAGTGCTGGGTGCAGAAATACATAATGTAGACATCAGTAAAAGCCTCTCCAAAGAAACACTCAAAGAAATCAAAGAGGCTTGGCTAGAATACCAAGTTCTTTTTTTTAGAGATCAAGACCTGAGCCCAGAAGAACATATGGCTTTTGCAAAAAACTTTGGAGAACTTCAGGGGCCTGGTTACATGCCCACTCATCCAGATTTTCCCAATGTTTATATTCAGGAATACCCAGGATTGTACGGGGGAATCGTCACGGATGTGGATTGGCACATCGATGCCTCTTTTATGGAAAAACCACTCAAAGGAGCAGTGCTACACGCTTTAGATGTACCTGAAACTGGCGGAGATACAGCTTGGATTAATTTATATTTAGCATTTGATTCTCTTTCAAAACCGATGCAAATGTTTTGCTCCAAACTGACTGCGGTGCATGATAACTTTCATAAAAATCTCAACAATGTTCTCGAAAAATATGGATCCAAAGGCTATGAGATGGCTAGAAAAGCAACCCCTCCTCAACAACATCCATTGGTTTGCAAACACCCTGAGACAGGAAGAAAATGTCTGTACTATAGTGAGTTGCTGGTTTCACACTTTAAAGAATTGACCGAAGAGGAAAATAAGGGATTGATAAATTTCTTAAAACGGCACATAACAAAACCTGAGTTTTATTATCGGTTTCAATGGGAAAATAATTCAGTTGCCTTCTGGGATAATCGATGCACTGCTCATAGAGGTATATTTGATTTTGGCCAATCTCATCGTTTAATGCATCGAGTGGCCATTCAAGGTGAATCTGTGCCATCAAAATAAAGGATATAAGATATGTGGATTAAAAAATTTCATAACGACAATCAAGAGGACAAACGCTCTCCTATTCCAACACAAGTGGTATCTAATGAGGAGTTTCTGCCCAGATCACAAACTCAACAACAGAAACAAGTGGAGAATTTAATTCAAAACTTAGCACAACAATATGGAAGAAAAGTGGGTTTAAACCGTCGAGATTTTTTGAAAACATCCAGTGGCATGGCGCTTGCCTTTATGGCCATGAACAAAGTCTTTGGTCAATACTTTGATGTTCATGCAGAAGAAATGCTGGATACTTCCGTTCATGCTGAGCTTTGGCCTAAAAATGAATTTATCTTTGATGTGCAAACACACCACGTGGCAACGGGTAAAAATGAACCTTTGGGCTTTAGGATAATGGCTTGGCCATTCAATGAAGAATTACGAGGCAAAAAACCAAAAAAGGGAGATTTGGCATTTAATAATTATGTTAAGGAAATTTTTCTAGACAGCGAGGTTACAGTTGCCTGTCTGAGTGGTGTAGCATCAAAAGTCCTTGATGTCATCAATGTCGATGAAATGGTTGCAGCTAGAAATACTGTCAATGCCATGTCGGGATCACAAAGAATGCTAAGCCATGGACCTATTGCTCCCTATATTCCCAATTTTCTTGAAGAAGCCGAACGTCAAGCGACTGATCTTAAGGTTGATGCCTGGAAATTTTATACAGGAGTATTTAATAAATTTGGAGAATATCCTTGGTGGATGGATGATGAAGATAAGCTCTATCCTTTTTATGACAAGATCAAACAATGGGGTGTCAACACAGTCTGTGTGCACAAAGGTCTTCCTTTTGTTCGACGTTTAAAACCTGGACAACCGGATTACAGCCGTCCAAGAGATATAAAAAAAGTTGCATTAGATCATCCTGAGCTCAATATTGTTATCTACCATTCTGGATTTAAAGACGATAATCCAAATCTGGCACCTGAAGATGAATACTTGGACGAGAACGCCTACCTCCCTTGGACTACAGATTTGTGTCAGGATCGGATCAATAACCCTAGTATGACCAATGTCTATATGGAGCTAGGCACTACATTTGGACATACGGTTATTACTCACCCAAAAATTTGTGCTCATTTACTGGGACAAATTATTCAGGCATTTGGATCGGATCATGTTTTATTTGGCACAGACTCCATTTGGTGGGGCTCACCTCAATGGCAAATTGAAGCACTAAGGCGATTTCAAATACCTCTGGAGATGCAAGAAAAATTTGGCTATGCCGCCATTACTGAGGATGATAAAAAGAAAATCCTAGGTTTAAATGCAGCAAAGCTGTACCAGATTGATGTATCTGAAACTAGAAAACAGATCGCTACAGACAAAATGACCCATTTAAAAGAAATATACCTTGAAGAAGGAGGTCGCCCTAGTAATAACCAGTACGGATGGGTTGTCACTTAGAACAAACTTCGTAGCTGATTTAACTGTCTCAGTCTTGTGTACATTAAATAGATCAAATTATAGAAAAAACTGTGATAGCTCTCATCAAAATAATAAATAGATGCATTCCTTTCATTGTAATCCTGGTGCTTATATTATTCACACCCAGGGCGTTTTCCTTAACAGCTGATCCAGAAGCTGGGAAAGATAAAGCTACTCCCTGTTCCATGTGTCACGGCGAGGATGGTAATAGCATAGAGCCTGAATGGCCTAATTTGGCTAGCCAAAATAAACAGTACATTATTAATTCAATTAAAGCGTTTCAAAGTGGGGCTCGAGGAAATTGTTATTCGTGCCATGGCCAGGATGATAATGATGTCGAGCTTGGGTGGTCTAGTACAACTGGACAACACATTGTGGCGGTGATGAAGACACAACTGATGACATTAACCAATCAAGATATTGAAAATATAGCCGCCTACTACAACAATCAAAGCACTACAGCACTGGAGACAGATAGCACTTTAGCAAACCAGGGTGAGTCCCTTTATACTACTGGCAACAAGTTAACCGGTGTTAGTGCGTGTATTGGTTGCCATGGACCAACTGGCAGAGCTAATGGCGATTTAGGTTATCCTTCTCTTGCTGGGCAACACGCATTGTATACTGAAAATACACTACGAAACTATGCCTCAGGAGAGAGACAGACGGAGGCTAACAACCTTATGCAAATCCTATCTGCCAGTCTATCCGAAACAGAGATAAGAGCAGTATCTGCATACATTCAAGCTTTGGGATCGCAATAAGATAATCTAGTTGCCCAAATCTATGCTTTGACCTTGGGTCTCTTGAGGCATCTCAATACCTAGAATTTCTGCAATAGTGGGGGCAACATCGACCTGATGAATGGATCCTATCTCCTTGGGTACAACCGCAGCTCCTAGAGCATAAAAAATACCCCACATATCGCTCGTTTCTGGTTTGTAGCCATGCATCCCCTTAGGTCGACCGAAACTAGAGAACATATTGGGTGCCTCGGTAGTAATCACTAAATCGCCAGTTCTGGTCGGATGATAGAGGTGGAAGGTATCCGGAAGATACCTTTTGGTATACACCTTAAGGTGTTCTTGTTTGCTAAAAAATTTTCTGGCTCGCTCAATGTCGTCAGCTGCTAAAAAAATGTGTGCTACAGCCGGACCTGACGTGATGTTACCTTCAATTCCGGAAATTCTTAACAAATTATTTAAGTCAATGTAGTTGGTCACTTCGGTCATCCCATGATCACTGACGACGATAAGTGTCACATAATCCCAAGCTTCTCTTACATCAATGGCAGTGATTAAATTCTGCAAAAGATTATTCTGTCTCAGCAGCTGTTGAGAAACTCTTGGGCTTTCTGGACCATCAATGTGTCCTAGGTCATCGGTCCCATCCCAATAACTCATAATTAACCTAGGTCGCTGGTCGTCATCCATGTCAAGCCATTGTAGAATTTGATCAATTTTTTCTTCCTCTGTGATATTGGGATCAAAAGGTGCTTTTCGATAAGAAGCACCTATACCGTGCCAATCAGTTTCGGATCCAACCCAGAAAAAAACAGCCGTAGTGATGCTATGTTGTTCTGCCAAAACCCAAATGGGTGGAGTTTCAATCCAGTTGGCATCGGCATCGTAGTTGAAAAATCCTTTTTGGGCATCAATAAAAGAATTATGCAGGATTCCATGGCGATTTGGATAAACCCCAGTTGCCAAAGAAACATGGCCTGGGTAGGTTGTTGATGGATAGACAGGAATCAGGTGATCTGCCTTGATCCCTAATTGTTCCATGCGCTTGAATGCTGTCAATGAAGCATTATCCTCTATGTCATGGGAAACGCCATCCATGGAAATTATAATCACAGTGGATTCTTGTTGTGCTCCAAGACCTATGGATAATAGGCAGCATACTACTACTAGAATACGAATCATTGAATGATCTTCGGCTTATTCTGGTTTATGGAATTTTAAGGTAAATCGGTCACTTTCCCCAATCTCGGAATATCTCTCCTTCTCATGATCATTGAGGCTGCTATAGGTGGGGGGGAGTGTCCAAACGCCTTCTCGATGATTCTTGGTATCTTTGGGATTCGCATTGATCTCAGAAGATGCTACAAAGACAAAACCAACTTTCTCTGCCAAAGCAATGGCGTAATCTTGATTGACATACCCTGATTTAGCCTCTGGATCTTGAGGTATAGAGGAGTCACCTCTGTGTTCAACCACGCCTAACACACCTCCGGGTTTAAGTGCTTTGAAAGACCCTTCAAACACAGCTTCTGCCTGTCCACGAGACATCCAATTATGGATATTCCTGAAAGTCAGCACCATATCAGCTGAGTTGGGTTCTGCAATTTCGATTCGGTCGGGCAGTTTAAGAACAGTGTGCTGCACATTGCTAAAAAGATCTGGATCTAGACTTAATCGATTCAAAAACTTAGCTACATTTGTTCGAAAATAAGAATTTTCGTCATTAGGATCATATCCTGCAGAGATATATTGTCCCGATTCATTCAGATATGGGGCAATAACCTCAGCATACCAACCTCCAGAGGGCCATATTTCAACTACAGTCATATCTTCCTCTAAGCCAAAAAATTCCAAGGTTTGTTGAGGATGCCTGTATGCGTCTCTAGCTTTATTGGTATCCGATCGATGCTCACCAGCGATAATACTTTCCAGTGAATGGGCAACAGTTAGGTCTGCGAAAACTATTCCAAACAGTAACCCCACGATAATTAAATTATTCAATACTATTTTTTTCATTATTCATTCTCTCCTTTCAATTTTTCCCTTGTCCTCCTGGTCACAACCGCAAATACAGGCCCAAGAACTAAACCAGCTACAAAACCGCCAATGTGTGCACGGAAAGCCACACCGCCACTTGCTCCAGCGCTGGCACTATTGAACAATTGTAGAACAAACCAAAACAACAATACTACATAAGCAGGCAAACGAAGTATTTGGATAAAAAATCCGAACGGGATTGCCACTTTAACTTTATGTTTTGGAAAGAACACAACATATGCTCCCAATATACCTGAAATAGCACCGCTGGCACCAATCATAGGTATTTGTGAGCCTGGTTCTGGCAGCGCTTGCGTCAGAGCTGCGACAATACCACAAACTAAATAAAACAGGATGAATGGGAACTTGCCTAATATATCTTCAACGTTATCACCAAAAATCCAGAGATAGAGCATATTTCCACCTAAGTGCATAAACCCGCCATGCAAAAACATGGAGGTGATCAAGGTCATACCTGGACTCACCCATTGTATCTCTGCAGGTAGCTCTATCCCCTGAATAAGGCTTGCTGGAATAACCCCTAGTGCATAAATTGCTTTACCACCATCTGACCCTAAACTAAATTGCCATAGGAAAACAAGACAACAAATAATCAGGATTGCAATGCTGACGATCGGTTTTGAATGCGTCGGATTTTCATCTCCTAGTGGAATAACCATTATCTATAACCACAATTGGGTTTTTTCTCAACTTTGTTATAGACCGCCAGGGCATCAGAAAGTTGGCTAGCAAGACCATTGATTCTATTGGACGATGAAGGATGTGTGCTTGCAAATTCAGGTACCCTTTTTTCTTTATCTTGCTGTTTCATTTTTTTCCATAGAGTCATCGTGGCAATTGGATTAAATCCTGCCTGAGCCATCAAAATGATGCCTGTCTTATCAGCATCAGATTCCTGTTCCCTGGCATAAGGGAGATTCAGACCGTAGGTTTCTAAAACCTGTGACATTGTATTGATAGCATTAATTTTATTCTGAGTCTCGTAGAGATCAGATTGTGTATAGATGGGTTGGCTAGCAATTTTACTGGCCACCACTGCAGAACCGATTAGACCTCCTATCTGAGTCCGCTTTGATCTTTTGGCTCTCTCATAAATGTGTTTGTTCGTTACATGGGCTATTTCATGACCGATGACAGCAGCCAATTCATTCTGGTTGCTTGCAACCTCAAAAAGGCCTGTGTTGACTCCTATCTTACCTGCTGATAAGACGACGGCATTGGCATCTGGGTCTTCAAATACTTCTATTTCCCAGTCTAGACTGGCATAGGGTTCATCGATGAGCTTAATAATTCTTCTTGAAACGCAACGGACTAAAGTTCTCTTTCCTAGATCTCTTGATATTGGCACAGAGTTAATCATTTGCTCCCATTGTTTTGCCGATTCGATTTCGATCTCTCGCTCGCTGACCAAGAGAGCTGTCTGGGCAAATGGTGAATACATCATTGATACAAACAGGGTACCTGAGAGAATCCAACAGTGTCTGCGCTTGATCATAATTAGATTTGGTTCAAAAGATTTAAAAAGGACTGTTCTGCACGGTAGCTTGATCGCACCAAAGGTCCTGCAACAATTTCTTTGAAGCCCATACCCAATCCAATTTCTTTATACCGATTAAATTCAACTGGCGATACAAAGCGAGCAACATCAAGATGGTACTTTGTGGGTTGGAGGTATTGACCCAATGTCATTAGACTGACTCCAACGGAACGAAGATCTCTCAAGGTGGTAATGATTTCATCATCAGTTTCACCAAGACCAAGCATCATGCCTGATTTAGTAATTATATTGTTCTCATAAGCGTGCATGAGTACATCCAAAGATTGATGATAGCTAGCCCTTGGGTCCCTGACAAGGGAAGTTAATCGTTTGACTGTTTCAATATTATGAGAAAAAACATCCAGTGTGCTTTGCAACAGTACATCGAGTGATGCTGTTGATCCTGAAAAATCAGGAGACAGAACTTCAATCAACACCTTAGGATTTTTAGCTTTTGTTTGAGTCACACAATGTGCAATATGTCGGGCACCGCCATCGGGTAAATCATCTCTATCGACCGAGGTCAGTACCACATAATCAAGCGCCATCAAAGAAACTGTTTCAGCAACATTATTGGGCTCCAATGGATCAATCCAACCCTTTGGATTACCGGTATCCACTGCACAGAATCGGCATGCTCGAGTGCATATGTTGCCCAGTATCATTAGTGTTGCCGTGCTACGGTTCCAACATTCTCCTATATTTGGACATTTAGATTCCTGGCATACGGTATTTAAACCATGGGCTTTGACGTCTTGCAGTAACGTTTTATAATGCTTTCCGGTTGGCAATTGAACCTTGAGCCATTCTGGTTTCCTAAGACGACTATTCAGTGAAGCATCAGAGGTTTTTTTCATCCCATCCTTAATTGCAGTGATTCCAAATTGATTGGTATATTTTTCACCGCTAAGGTTTCCCAGTTTTTCGTTTTCAATGACCACAGTAATTAATATCTCTTAACAATTGCACTATTCTCTATACTTCACCTCAATTCAGTTTAAGATGTTTTCTATATGATGAAAATGAAGCTAGCTAAAAACATTATAGGCATATTCATTCTTGTTCTCTTAATAATTTTGCCAAAAGGAGAAGCCCAATACTCGATTAATGAACGCTTCATTGGATGGAAGCAACAACCCATTGGCATAAAGAGCAACGGCAAGATAATCAATATCAATGCCTACATTGCTAATACTCAGACCAAGCGAAAACAAGGACTCATGCATGTCGAAAGCATGCCAGACGATGTAGGAATGCTGTTTATCTTTGATCCACCCAGAATGGTTTCAATATGGATGAAAAATACACTCATCGAGCTTGATATTATTTTTATTGACCAGGATCAAAAAATTATCAAAATTCACAAAAATGCACAACCGTATAGTTTGGAAAGTATTTCATCAGGGTTAGCGGTTAAATGGGTGGTTGAAATCAACGGTAAAGCCAGCGATCTATGGGAGATCAAGCCTGGAGATCAATTGATTTTTCAACAAGCAGATTAAAGAGGGCCGCGCCTTAGAATCGTCCACCATCTGGCAATAT
>Ga0208641_1000244_pt1 | contig 38373 bp, 38 predicted proteins | sample ETN02SmetaG_2_FD_185789 | JGI IMG/M metagenome (GOLD analysis project Ga0208641, IMG submission 185789) | Marine microbial and viral communities from oxygen minimum zone, Eastern Pacific Ocean - ETNP2014F10-02SV253 (SPAdes) (version 2) | ecosystem: Environmental > Aquatic > Marine > Oceanic ... | reverse complement strand
AACTTAAAAGAGCACAAAAAGGATCTATCGATATCAATCCCTTTGCATTTGGCCTATCCGAATCTGGAAAACAATCAATGAGTGTTTCTTTGATTCCAGAGTCTATTGAAAGGGGGATGAGACTAATCTCTGACTGCAGAGCTGTCAAAATCTACAAGAAAGGGTCAAGAATTACAGGGGTAAAAGCCATTATTGATAGTTTAAAAGGAAGAAGAGAAATTCGTATTCACGCAAAATTTATTTTTTTATGCTGTGGAGCAATTTTTTCTCCCACTCTTCTCAGGGCAAGCGGACTATCAAAGAATGCAGGTAACAGTCTCCAAATGCACCCAACTTTAAAAGTTATTGCAAAGTTTCCAGATCCTATTGATGCTAGCCAATCACATGTTCCTCTCTTTGCTATTACCGAATTTATGCCAGATATACGTATAGGTGGTGCAAACTTCACCCCAGGAATCCTTGGAATGTCAGTCGCTGAGGACTGGGAAAATAGAAAAGAACTGATGAGGAGTCATAAATATTGTGGGATTTATTACTCAATGGTTAGAGGTACTGGAAAAGGAAAAATTCGTGTAATGCCATTCTCGTTAGAACCGTTGGTGAGTTATGAACTCAGCAAAACAGATTGGAAGAATATGGCACTCGGTGCAAAGTATCTAGCTGAAGTTATGTTTGCTGCTGGGGCTGAGCAAGTTTTTCCATCTATTGAAGCCCATCGGGGCTGGAGCAAGATTGAGGAGGTTAATGAAGAAACGAAAAATCATAATTTCCCAATAACAAAAACATACCTAAGCACAGTTCATTTATTTGGTAGCTGTCCTCTTGGAGAAAACAGAAATCTCTCAAACCCATTATGCGTGACAGATTCCTATGGAAAGCTGCATGGCTATGAAAATATATTTGTCGCAGACGCTAGCATTATTCCAGAAGCTCCTGGTGTGAATCCTCAAATAACAGTTATGGGTTTAGCATATCGCGTAGCAGATGCTTTTTTGTCATCTTATTAAAATAATCTTGAAAGTAACTTAGCGAAATTAAGCATTCCTTTTTTTAAAGGCTTCCTGTGCATAGAACCTGATTTATTTCCAGAAGAGTATCTGAAGTCATCCATATTTTGAACATACCAATCATAGGCCGTAGTTAATATTTCAATATTTGAATATTTAGGTTGCCATTCAAGTGTTTCTTTAGTCTTCTCTATATCAAAGTAAAAAGGTTTATGATAAGTCAGATAGTGCCAAGGTCCTAAAGGAGAAAGTCTTAATATATCCATGATTCTGAGGATAGCAATAGTTAGAGAAACAGGTAGACCAATAACTCTACTTCTCGATTGTGCATGTTGAATTAAAGAAACTAAATCATCTCTAAGAGTGCCAAATTCTTCAGCACCTACATTGAATATTCCTGGTTTTTCCATCAAGCAAGCATTGATGCTTGTTTCTACAAGGTCGTCAATATGAACAAACTGGAATAAATTATCACCCTTGCCAATAATAAAAATATTGGCATTATCATGAATCCACTCAAAGAGAATTTCAAAAATACCCAATCTTTCTTTGCCAACAATGGTCCTAGGTCTGATAGTTGACACCGGTTTACCTTGTTTGATTAAATCGATGACAAAATCATCTGCTTTCTTTTTTGACCGTCCATAAATTTCTAACGGCCCATATTCTGTATTTTCATCAATGGGTACTATTTTTGGAAGACCAAAAATTGCACTGGAAGAAATATGGGAGACGTGTTTTACCTTATTCTCTATAGATTTTTCTATGACGATTTGAGTACCATTAAAGTTCACTTTTTCAAAATTTATCCCAGCTTTTGTGAGTGGCACTAAAGCTGCGGTGTGATGAACGTAATCAACTCCTTCTAAGGCTTTTGCAACATCCTCTGGATTAGTGACATCGCCATTAAAGAAGTCAATATTAGGGTCAAGATTAGCATCCCTCCATAAATCCATTATCCTGACATGCTCTCCTAGTTCCAATAATCTTTTTACGATATATGATCCAACGTAACCAGATCCGCCTGTTATTAAGTGTAAATTCATTAATCTTTATAGTTTACTTATACTGTTTATTATAGATTTTATAGAAAAAGTATAATAGCCTCCAAAACCCATATATTTGGAAAGATAGGACTTTAAAGATAAGGAGAGGTGGCTGAGTGGTCGAAAGCGGCGGTTTCGAAAGCCGTTGACGGGTAATCCTCGTCCGGGGGTTCGAATCCCTCCCTCTCCGCCAGAGATAATAAAAATATAATAAATAATAGTTATAAATTATTTGGTAATGTCAAAAACTTCTAAATTAACTGTATTGCTAAGTAGTTTTACTGTATTACTTTGTTGTTATTACCTTATTTATGTAGCCCCATTTTTCCCCAATCAGAATGGTGGTTTGGGTCATGATTATGCTTTATGGTTTCCCCGCATGCTGGCTGGAGTCTATTACTTTGAGAATAATAGCTTTTCAGTCATCCCTTGGTTTACTCCATCATTTTGTGGAGGTAACGTTTTTTTTGCAGATCCCCAGAATCTCTTTTTCTCCATACCACAGTTTTTGAATTTCTACTTTGAGCCTGTATTTTCAGTAACGCTTACTTTTATGCTTTTTGCAGCATTCGGTTTAGTTGGTAGTTATTTGCTAGCCCACCATACATTTCATTTGCGTTTCTCTAGTTCAATATTTGCAGCTGCATTATTTTTATTTAATGGATTTTATGCCTATAGAATAATAATAGGTCATTTGAGCTACCATTCTTTTATGCTAATACCGCTGATTTGTTATGTTCTGCTTCAGCCAGCTAGAACTAGGACTTGGATAGGCGAGATAGCAATTAGCCTTGTTGCTGCGATGTTATGTAGCTATGTATTTTATTCAGGTGGTATTCATCTTATTCTACCTTTGGCTCTTTCTGTGGCCTCTGTATTTATATTATTCAGAATATGTGGCAATAACTTAAATCATGTTTTGCGGAGATCTTTTTCAGTATTGGTTTTTACAATGATTTTTTGTGCAGCCAAACTCAATGTAGCGTTCGCAACATTGAATACCTTCAGTCGTGATTATTATCCTCTTTCGGGCATAGATAATATCTTTTATGCATTTTGGGTACCGATAAAGAGTCTGTTTATAAGTGCTTTTACAGTAGGAGAAACGAACACTATCTTTACTAACTCTCAGTGGGCAATAGAAAGGCATGAATTAGAATTATCGCTAACAATAGTTCCGTTGATCTTGATTTTATGGGGGCTGATTAAATTATTTCTCAAGGATATTAAGATTAGTAAGAGCCAGTATTATTGTCTAATCCCTCTAGTGGTAATTTTTTCTTTACCTATTGCAATTAATTTTTACACTCCCGAATGGAATGCATTACTTAAGCAAACACCAATACTGAAAAACTCTGTCACTTTAGTGAGATGGTATGCATTGTATATACCTATTATCGTAATAGTTTCGTCTTTGATCTTAAATAAATTCATTCATAACAGAAGCATCGTTTTTATGTTGATCGCTTTAGTCATCTTTATCAAATTCAATGAAGAAAAAAGTTATTACGCTGAGCAAAGTTATAATCCTGACCTTGTGATTTATGCACACGATCAAGTAATGAAAACTAAAGTAGTTCCAAAAATTACTGAAATATCATCATCAAATAGGGTGGTCACTCCTGAAGGGATTGAAATGCCAGGTGGTGATGGGATCATGGCATTTGGATTATCGCAAATTAACTGCTCTGAATCTTTGTTTGGTTATCGAAATGAAGAATTTAAACAAAAAGAACTTCTTGAAGTTAACCAGCTGGTTACAAACACAAGCAATAAAATATTTAATTTGAAAAATCCAGCATGCTATGTTTTCCCCAATGATAATAACTGCAACCCCGGTGATCATTTTCGGATTGATCAAGAAGATGAGTTACTGAACTTTGTTAACTACAAGGGCTTTAATTTTAATATGCCGGTTAGGCAGCATATATTCAATTGGATGAGTCTTGTCGGCTTTGTAATTTCTAGTGTTTTTTTAGTGATATTTTTTATCAATGCTTTGCTATTCAGAATCTTAAGAAAATCTTGATCAGTATTAATTGATAAACAATTCTGGATAAATGTAGCCGTTTAATTTTATTAATCTAGTTAACTTGATAGCGGTTTTGTCTGAGTTAGAATAAAGGTATGAGGAATTCTATCTTAATTATTTTAGCCACTTTTACGGCATCTTCTTTTTCTCACAACGGAGATTTTCATCTATCAGAAAACTGCCCATCGAGCTTTGAGAACGTCAACGGGCATTGCGAATATCGCAGTCTATACCATCAATACCAGTCTCTGGAGAACAAAGGTGTGGGTGGACTAAGAACCTCACCACCAAAAGTACGCGATGGTTTTTCACCGCAACAGATTGATCTGGGGAGATATCTGTTTTTTGATCCCTTGCTTTCAGGTAATCATTCTTTGTCCTGTGCTAGCTGTCACCACCCAAATCTGGGATTTAGTGATGCCAGAGCAAGGTCGATCGGTGTTAATGCTTTAGATGTAGGTCGAGCGTCACCAACGCTGTGGAATGTAGGATTCCTGACAACGTTTTTTTGGGACGCGCGTACACACTCATTAGAGGATCAGATGATCGGTCCACTCTTTGCAGAGAAAGAAATGGCCAATACTCCAGAAAACTTAGTCCAAGAGATCAACGCTAACCAAATATACCGAACACTCTTTGCCAAGGCTTATCCCGGTACAGATAAAGAGTTGATTACATTGAATCAGATTTATACCAGCATTGCCGCTTTTGAGGCATCGTTGATCAGCCTTAACAGTCGCTACGACCAATACGCTCACGGTCATCATCAGGCTTTAACACTCAATGAAATACAAGGCTTGAATATTTTTCGTTCCTTTGTTGCTCGTTGCGCTGAATGCCACACACCACCTTTGTTTACTAATCAACAAGTAGCCGTACTTGGCACACCTGAACCACAAGGCAGACCATTGGATCCGGGTGCTGGTAAAATATTTGATAGTCTTAAGCTTCGTGGCGGCTTCAAAGTGCCAACTTTGAGGAACATCAACCAAACTGCCCCTTATATGCACTCTGGTGCTTTCACTAATCTAAGGGATGCCGTGGAATTTTATACCAAGGGTCGTGGGCATGCTGTCCCAGAAGGCGAAGAATTATTATTACATTGGCATATTTGGGAACCAGAGCTCACTGATAACGAGATTGATCTTTTGGTAGACTTTTTACTTACGCTAACAGATGAAAGCGGTAAGCCTCAGGTTCCTGAAAGTGTACCTTCTGGGTTACCGGTGGTATCGGTAGAGACCATGCAACTTAATCAATCGGCACATGCAATAGGAGAAAAATAATGAATCAATCACGAAAATGGGCTGTTTATTTTTTTATCGTAGTGGTTTTTGCCGCGGGGTTTCTAATTGGCAAGTTGAACGTTGATGGATCGAAAACATTAATTGGTGATGTCGACAAATATCAAACGTCTATACAGGCAAGGAATGATAGTGAAACACAGTACGGCTCAGTTATAAGCATTGAACGCGAGCCGTTTAACGGACAGATCCATACCATTGAACAAGGCGAATCTATTCAGGATGCAGTTAATGACGCACAGCCTGGTGATGTAATCAGAATTCTACCTGGGACCTACAAGGAAACCGTCTATATTGATAAAGATAATATTACTCTGACAGGTGTAATCATTAAGGGAGAATGGCCAACTCTTGAAGGGAATTATGAGTTGAATGATGCGATCTTATATTCCGGCAACAATTTCACCGTAGAAAACCTGAAGATAACTCATTATAAAGGCAACGGTATTATGGGTCAGGCGGGTAACAATTTTATTATTCGCAACAACATAATTCTAGACTCTGGTGTATATGGAATATTTCCCGAATTTGGAAAAAACGGCATCATCGAATACAACGTACTGACTGGCACTGAAGATGCTGCAATCTATGTTGGGATGTGCGACAACGTCCATGTTGCTCATAATGAAGTCTTTGCTAATGTTGCAGGAATCGAAATCGAAAATACTCGCCATGCTATCGTTGAAAACAATTACGCTCACAACAATACCGGTGGTATTCTAGTTTTCATTACCCCGGGACTACCAATTAAGACCACTTATGATGTCATTGTTAGAGATAACTATGTAGTTGATAATAACCATGAAAACTTTGGTGCACCTGGTTCCATTGTTGCTGGAATACCCAAGGGGACAGGCATCCTGATTATGGCGGGGGATGATGTGACCCTACAGAATAATGTTATTACTGGTAACAATAATGCTGGCATCATTATTACTGATCATGGCAATGCCCCAAATCTGACACTGGATCCAGAAGTAGAGCCTAACTCAGATAGAATAGCGATCCTTGATAACCTAATGTATGACAACGGTGCTGACCCCTCAGAATTAGTGAAGGCATTGATGCTTACCAAAATGACAACGCGGGGACCGGATATTATTCGTGTTGGTGAAAGCAAAGACAGTTGTATTCTTAATCGTGAAAAATATCTTAGCTTTGGTATAGACGAATTTGGTACTTGTGCTTTTACCAGTACCTATGGTACTAAAACCTATTTGCTTGAAAAGCCTGTAGTGATGCAGGCAATCAATGCAGAAGAACGAGGCAAACTAACTTACTACAGTGTTTGCACTGGTTGTCATGCTTACAACGTAAGAATGGTTGGACCGCCAACTCAAGAGATCCAGGCACTCTATTCTGATAATCCTCAGGGCATTGTTGATTACATCAGCAATCCAACTAGGAAGCGAGCTGATTATCCTGAAATGCCGCCACAGAATTACCTATCCATGGAACTTAGGATGGCCGCGGCACAATTCATGCTTGATGCTGAACAATAGAACTATCAACCTATCGAGCAGCAGCCAGCGCTGCTTTGAAATGAAAGCCCATTGCGATTACTACGATTACTATGAGATTGAACGTGACTTCGAGGTAGCCGTGAATCGCGGGCAGATCTACAATACCGACCAGCATCATAGCCACCAGAACGTGATAGGAGATACCAATATATCCCAGAGTAACCGCCGCAATATTAATGATGTAAACTATTGTTTTGAAAATGAGTAAACAAATAACACGTCGTGATTTCTGTAATGGTATAGCTATCGGCACAGGAATCAGTCTCTTGAGCACCATGGATTTATTTGGGCAAAACGCATTTACTATTCAAAACCCAGAACAACCCTTCGCTTATTATCCTCCAACACTTACCGGAATGCGTGGCAGTCACAAAGGTTCTTTTGAGGTGGCGCATGCTTTGGCTTGGACTGGAGAAAAGCCCGCTAAATATGAAAAACTTGATGAAGAGTATGATCTTGTAATTGTTGGTGCAGGTATAAGTGGTCTTGCAACTGCTTGGTTTTATCAACAAAAAATGGGCCAAGATGCACGCATTTTAATATTGGATAATCATGATGATTTTGGTGGCCATGCTAAACGTAATGAATTTAATCATGATGGAAAATTGTTATTGGGTATTGGTGGTTCTGTTAATCTCGAAAATCCAAGAGATTATAGTGAGGAAGCAAAAGGGTTGCTCCATGACTTAGGTATTGATTTAGATGCGATGAGGAATAATATAAATGATGATCATTATGCACTGGCAAATCCAGAATCAAATCACGCTTTAGCCCTACCTGGACCAAATGGTCATGTAACCGTTAAAGCTAATTGGATATTCCTTTATCAAGGTGAAGGGGATATTGAGACCGCTATTAAATCATTGCCGTTACCAGTCATTGAGCAAGAAAAATTAATAGAATTTCTAAGCGGAGAACGTGATTATCTTGATGATCTCTCTCTTCGGGAAAAATATAATTATGTTCAAACTGTAAGTTATAGTCGGTTTCTGTCAGATCGGGTTGGTTTAGATGAAGAAACCTCATCAATATTCTATGCATGGATGAAGCTCATTTATTGTGTTGATGGAAGAAATGTTAGCGTCCTGGAAGCACTTTTAGTTGGTGCGCCCGGTATGCAAGGAATGGGTAGACTAGCTAAATTCATACAATCTTTGGGTTCTCTAAGTATTGATAATAATGAATCTTTGTATTTTCCAGATGGAAATGCCTCCATACCAAGATTGTTGGTAAAGAAATTGATTCCTGCGGTAACATCTAGCGAAGCAAACTTTAATAATATTTCTACGAGTCATTTTGATTACAGCTTGCTTGATCGTAGTGACCATTCAATCCGATTAAGACTCAACAGTACGGTAGTGAGTGTTAGACAAAATAAAGATGATGGAGTAGATGTAGATTATGTAAAGGATGGTAAGGCATTAAGAGTCACCGGCAAACACAGTGTCTTAGCTTGTTACAATGAGATGATTCCTCACTTGTGCCCAGAGTTACCAGAATCACAAAAAGACGGTCTACGTTATGGTGAAAAAGCACCACTTGTTTGGGCCAATGTCCTTTTAGAAAATGGCGATGCCTTCTCAGAGCTTGGTGTTAACCTGGTCACTTGTCCAAAAGACCCTTTCGTCGTTGTCACTACTGCACCTCCAACCTCAACAGGCGAACATCAACCACCGAAAGACCCTAGTGATCCGATGGTGGTTTTTATGATGAGTATTCCAAGCGTAAAATCAACTGGCAAAGAGACTGCACGTGAATTATTTAAGGTAGGTCGTCAGGTTGTTTATTCAACTTCATTTGCAACTTATGAGAAACAAGTTCGTGATCAGCTTCAGGTGTTATTAGGACCTCATGGTTTTAATCATGAGGTCGATATTAAGGCTATTACGGTGAATCGTTGGCCACATGGTTATGCTTATGAATATTTTGCATTAGATGATCCATCATGGGAAGAGGGTCAAGCGCCACATGAAATCGGCCGTACTCAATTTGGAAATATTTCTATTGCTAATTCGGACTCTCAAGCGCTTGCCTATCTTGATGCTGCCATCGATGCTGCTTGGCGTGCTATAGAAGAACAAACAGCGTAAAAAAAGAATGCTATGGAAAATGATTGATTCGGAAAGTAAACCAAAGGTTAGAAAAAAACTCCCAACCCATGCTTTGACTAAAAAGCACAAGAATAAGAAAAAATATAATCGAAAAGAAAAAGGAAGAAAAGCAGATACCAAAATACAGGGAATAATTGATGATCAATAAATTACGTCTTTCCTTTCTAGCTTCGGTCATTTTTTTTATTTCCTCAATATTTTTTATTCCACTGCAATCGAGTGAGATAAAAACTCAATTAATACTTCTTGGAACGGGAACACCCAATGCTGAGCCTCAACGATCAGGGCCTTCCTTAGCTGTTGTGGTTGGAGACAATTCTTATATTGTTGATTTTGGCCCTGGTATCGTTAGGAGGGCAACAGCACTTTCGAAACAATGGGAGGGCAGTTTTCAAGCACTGGATCCAGAAAACTTAAAAATAGCTTTCTTAACACACCTACATTCAGATCATACCGGAGGGTATCCTGATCTTATACTAACCCCCTGGGTTTTAGGTAGAGAAACACCTTTGGAAGTCTATGGTCCTAAGGGTTTATCGAAGATGACTGAATTGATTATAGAAGCTTATAAGCAAGACATAGATTACCGTCTAGAAGGCCTTGAACCAGCCAATCAATATGGTTGGATGGTTAATGTGTATGAAATTGAAGAGGGCATTGTTTATCGGGACGAATTGGTTGAAGTTACTGCTTTTAAAGTCAACCATGGATCTTGGGACAATGCTTTTGGTTATAAATTCGTTACTCCCGATAAAACTATCGTTATTTCTGGGGATACGGGACCTAGCGGGAATCTGATTAACTATAGTAAAGAGGCTGATATTTTAGTACATGAGGTTTATTCACAAGCTGGCTTTGAGAAGAAAGACGAGGTTTGGAAAAAATATCATTCAACACATCATACCTCGACCTATGAACTGGGTGAGATTGCAAACATAATCAAACCTGGCTTACTGGTTCTAACCCATGTACTTTTTTGGGGCTCAACTGAGAAAGAGATATTGGATGAGATTCATGAAGTATATAATGGTCCTGTTTCTTTTGGATCAGATTTAATAGTCTATTGACTAACCAGAGGTTGAAATGACACCAAGCAATAACAAAAAGACTGTCTTAATTACAGGCGCATCCGCAGGGATAGGCAGAGCTTTTGCCGAGGTTTGGGCAGAGGCTGGATTCAATCTTTTGCTGACCGCTCGAAGGGAGGATCGACTCCAGGAAATCGCCCATCAATTGCAGTCAGAACAAGACGTTCAAGTGAATATTATACCGATGGATTTAGCAGATCCCGAAGCTCCCAAGAAGATCCATCAGCACTGCTTGGATAACAACATTCATATCGATGCTCTGATCAATAATGCAGGTTATGGAATGTCTGGAGAATTTGAACAAATGAATTGGAACTCCCATCAAGATTTTTTACAAGTCATGGTCAATGTTGTCGTGCAACTGACTTACTTATTTCTTCCAGGGATGATTCAAAAAAAGTATGGAAGAATTATTAACCTCGCCTCAATGGCACCGTTCATGCCATCGCCAAGTATGGCGGGTTTGTATAGTCCTGTGAAAATTTTCCAAATTAAATTTTCTGAAAGCATTCAGATTCAATATTTTGATAAAGGGATTTATTGTTCAGCTGTCTGTCCTGGGTTAACCAGATCAGAGTTTCACGAAGCAGCTGGAATGCATGAAGTGGTCAACAATTCACCCAACTGGCTATGGATGGATTCTAGAACCGTTGCTCAGCAAGGTTTTGATGCTGTAATGAAAGGGAAGACTTTGATTATTAATGGAACATTGAATAAAGCTTTTGTGATTCTGGCAAAATTTATTCCTGACAAAGTAACAAGATCAGTGGCAAAATATCTATCCAAAAGGTCTTATTGATCATGCATAACGGAATTAAAACAACTTTTTTATTACAGCTCATGGCGGGATTAATCTTGGTGTTGCCTGTTTACGGGCAACAAGATAGTGGTTGGGTTAACGGCAGTAATATATCTGAATCAATTAATGAGACATCACCAATTGGATTAGTAGATATGCCCTCGGGGACAGCTGAAGATTTTGAAGACGATACATTGGTGGATTCTAAATTTCTTGATAAACAAAAAGATCAGAATAGAGATTTTTTCATTACTGGTAAAGCAAGGATCATCGACGGTGACACCATCAGCATCAACAAAACTAAAATTAGATTTAGTGGTATCGATGCCCCAGAAAGTTACTATTATGGCCAAACCCAATATTGCAAAAGAAGTAATGGAAAGATATGGGCTTGTGGAAAAAAAGCCACTCAAAAACTTAAAGAATTGATCAATGGGCAAGAGGTTCAATGCACTGACGAAGGTAAGGATAAGTATGATCGAACACTCAGCATTTGTTATGCAAATGGTATGGATTTACAGGCAGAAATGGTTCGATCAGGCATGGCTATGGCTTATTTGAAGTATTCAAATAGATACGAAAATGAAATGATTGAAGCCATGACAAACAGAGTAGGTATTTGGAGCGGTGATTTTATCGATCCTGATCTTTGGCGACAACAGAATAGAAAAAAATAGTTAATAAATATAATACTCGCTTCCAGTTCTTATTTTTTATCAGGAGAGTGGAATGCAATTAGTAGGATAGGGAAATAAAAGAATAGCTGTAAAATGCACCAAAGCGTGAAACTTTTACCCTTTCTTTTCGCAGTCAGACCTGTCCAATAAGACAATACTAAATTAATAATCATTAAGCTGATCGCAAGATCCATAAGTACTCTTTGTTGTTTAATACTACCCACTCATTACTCTTGGCCAACGTTGGTGGATACTGTGTTCCAATTCAGGTTCTATCGTAACAACATACAATCTTTGTTCTTGTTTCTCAACAGCTATTAATCCTTGGATCCATTGCCCTTTGACTAAATCAAACCAATGACTTGTGCCCTCGTGATCTTTCTCCATGAAACTGTGTACCGGTATTTTGATTGCCTTTGGAAACCATCTGTCCCAGATGCCAGAATGAATTGAATCCAGCCTTGCCCATCCACCCATGGGTAATTTTCCAGCTTGTCCTTTTCTTCTTCCCCATAAAATCAAGGATGTTTCATTGTTTTTATTTAAAACAGGTAATTTTGCTTTAGGGTTTGGAAAATAAACCCTCATATGATCGCCTTTGTGTGTATATGTTGCTCCGCCACACATATTAAATAGTTCGCCTATGGCCATAGGGCTTCCACGCAGGGGCAATGACATCTGGCATACTGGATCGATGAATTAGGTTACTTGGAGCTATGGTCAGGTCGCCGTAACGTTGATTAATTGCATCCATAACGCTATTTTTTTCATGAGAAGATGACCACTGTTTTTTGTTTTCAAGGAAATCGAGCTGTTGATTCGATTGTTTTGGATGTATTGCTGTCACCTGAATTTGGTTGATTCCTTCACCATGCCATTGCTTATCAAGAAGCTGTTGACATAAATCCATAATTTTTTGACCATCATTTGTTGGATATTCGGTTTGCATTTTCCCACCAATCCATCCGTGCTGCGAAAGGATGCCAATAAAAAATTTAGAAGTTTGTAGATTATGGCGCCTAAGGCGGCTGCCAACTTTTTCGCTCATGTGTTGCAGATACACCAGGATTATTTTTTTGTTTCTGGTATTGGGTGGCATGACTTTGCCATGTCCAATTGATTTGGGTCCGGCAACATTAGTCTTAATAGATTCAGGATCTTTGCCTTGAGCCATAAGCCAAATACGACGCCCTGGATTGCCAAAATGCTGACCTAGGATACTGATGGGAATATTTTTCATATCACCACAAGTATAGACCCCGTAACTATTTAGAAATCTGCCTATACCTTTTGCTATACCACACAAATCAGTCACAGGAGCATTTTTTAGCATGTTCTCTGCTTCCCCTGGGGGGATAATGGTTAAGCCATCAGGTTTCTCTTGTTTGGCGGCGTATTTTGCTGTCGTTTTGTCACCACTAATACCGATAGAGCAAGATAAATCTGATAGTTCAAAAATTAATTTCTTAATGCTCTTGGCCACTTTTTCTGGTGACTCAATGATTTTTTGGCAATGTGTCATATCAAGAAAGGCTTCATCGACGGAATACACTTCAATATCTGGGGTGATAGTTTTTAGACCATGCATAATTTTGGTAGATATTTGTGCATAACGTTTTGGTCTAGAAGGTCTTTGAATTAATTCCGGACATAGTTGTTTTGCTTGTTTGAGACGCATGCCTGTTCTGATACCCCAATACCTAGCCTCGTAGGAGCAAGTGATGATGCAGGTTCCTTGATTTCCATTGGTAACGGCAACGGGGCGTCCAAATAATTCTGGCTGGTCAAGTTGTTCGATTGACGCAAAGAATGAATTCATGTCAACCAATACGATCATTCGAGGCCAAGGCAATGAATTTTTATTACTGGTAGCTTCTAAGTTGCCCAACGACGACTCCCTGAATTTGGATACGCTGTGCTGGATATACCCTAGGTTCTATAAATTTGTTTTCTGGCATCAATAAAATCATTCCATCAGGCAGTTTTTTAAGTCGTTTTAAAGTTGCCTCAAGACCATCAATGAGTGCAACTACAATGTCTCCGTTATTTGCGGTTTGTTGATGTTTAACGATTACCGTGTCTCCATCTAAAATGCCTGCTTCAATCATTGAATTCCCAGTGACCTGAAGAGCAAAACGATCTGCATTCATTAAGAAATCAGCTAAATTAAGTTCATCTCGTCCTTCAATGGCTTCAATAGGTTGGCCGGCTGCAATACGCCCTAATAATGGAATAATAGGTGCTGCTAATGCATTCTCATTGGCCTCTAGATTTAAACGAATACCACGTTTACGGTTTGGCAATATGGTGATTAAATCAGATGATTGCAGAGCTCTCAAGTAGCGATGTATGACACCTCTTGATTTGATTCCAGTACCCTGTGCAATTTCCTGTAGGGTAGGGGCATAACCACTCTTTACAAAGTATTTTTGAATAAATTTCAATGTTCTTGTTTCACTCGGAGTTAACATGATTTCTGTCCCATGTATGATTCATTTTTATTTAAACAATGATAGAGAACAAATAGAGAACATTCAATGAAATTTCTGAAAATAATTTTTGATATAGAATTTAATAATTCTGTTAGCTTGAAATCTATAGCGATACAATAATAATTAATATATTTGAGGACAAAATGTTACCTTTGGAATTAATCATACGCGCGCTCAGTATTATTTTTGGTTTGATCATATTTATTCTTGCCATAATATTTGGGTGGTTTATCTTTTCTATTTTGGTAGGGGTTTTGTTTTTTATTTGGATAATATTTTATGTCCGGAGTTTGTGGAATCGACGCAGGGAAAAAACAGGTGCCAATGATGCAATAATTGATGCAGAATACACAGTCATAGATGTAGAGGATTCAGATGATTGACAGGATCGAGGAATATAAAAATAAAAGAAGGAAAAGACGCACCAGGCGAATAATTTTTGTTTTGCTTTTCGTTGCTTTTGCAACGATGCTCTCTTGGTTTTTTGAATCGCAAGCTACCACGACAGTGATATTAACAACACATGCAGATGTTGATTCAAACTCGAGTGTCAATTCTGGTTTGAGCCAACGAGGTTTTGTGACAGCCGATGCACTTCAAGAGTTACTTAATTCTGTTGATGTTGTTGCAGGTGTTGATGCAATTTATGCTACACCATTGAGGGCCACTCAGGAAACAGCGGAACCTTTAATGAAGAGTCTAGATATTCCAATCACTCTTGTAGAAGATGTTTCGGCAGTGGAGGGGTTAATTGAAACCATCATGGCGAAGCACAAAGGCAAAATAATATTAGTTGTGACGCATCCAGATGTGTTACCGAAGTTGGTTGCTGAATTACATGGTAGTAAAAATATTGAACCCATTGATCCGAGTAAAGATAATAAATTATTTATCGTGAGTGTGCCTTGGTTTGGCAAGGTGAAGACTTTGCAGTTAAATTATGCCTTCTGACTTTAGTCAATTTCATGTATCTCTTCTGTTAAAATAGGACCAATGAAGAGAAAAAATAAATACAATCTCAACGAATTGATGGCCTGTGCCAAAGAAATGCTATTTGGACCTGGTAATGCGCAGTTGCCTTTACCACCTATGCTGATGTTTGATCGAATTACTCATATCAGTGATCAAGGTGGAGATTATGGTAAAGGTGAGATCATCGCCGAGCTGGATGTTAAAAAAGATGCGTGGTTTTTTGATTGTCATTTTAATAAAGATCCGGTTATGCCTGGGTCATTAGGGGTTGATGCCATGTGGCAATTGATTGGCTTCTTTCTAGGATGGATCGGTGGCGAGGGTAGAGGCAGAGCCCTAGGTGGCGGTAAAATTAAATTTTCCGGACAAGTAACACCAAAAACAACTATTTTAACTTATCATTTGCACATCAAAAGAGTTATGAAATCTAAGCTTTTTCTGGGAGTAGCCGATGCGACTATGAAGGCAGATAATAAGATCATATACACTGGCGAAGATCTACGTGTTGGCCTTTTTCAAAATCTAACTGAAGCCCAATCATGAGAAGGGTAGTTGTTACAGGGATAGGAGTTCTCTCCTCAATCGGGCTTAATAAAGAATCGGTGAAAAAATCCTTGATGCAAGGTCAATCCGGTATTGTTTATTCACAAGAATTTGCAGATGCAGGAATTCGTAGCCAAGTCGCTGGATCTATTGATATCAATCTCGATGAACATATTGATAGAAAGTTAAAACGATTTATGGGTGACGGTTCCAGTTACAACTACTTGGCAATGAAGGAAGCCATAGAAGATTCCGGATTAGAAAAAGACCAAGTTAGCAATATAAGGACCGGATTGATTATGGGGACCGGTGGAGGTTCTCCTGAAGCTATAGTTTTTGGTGCTGACGCACTCAGGGAAAAAGGAAAGGTCAGTCCATTTCTGGTAACAAGATCAATGGCAAGTGGCAATTCAGGCACTTTATCAACAGCCTTTGAGATCAAAGGCGTGACCTACACACTTAGTTCAGCATGTGCAACCAGTGCACATTGTATTGGCAATGCAGCTGAACTGATTCAATTTGGCAAACAAGATATTGTATTCGCAGGTGCAGGTGATGAGCTACATTGGGTGTTAACATCTTTTTTTGATGGCATGAAGGCTCTTTCAACTAATTATAATGATGCCCCTGAATCTGCTTCAAGACCATTTGATATAGATCGAGACGGATTTGTTATTTCGGGTGGCGGCGGAGTTGTGGTGTTGGAAGAATACGAGCATGCCATTGCACGTGGTGCACAAATCTATGCAGAATTAGTTGGTTATGGAGCAACCTCTGATGGATCTGATATGGTTCAGCCTTCTGGTGAAGGAGCGGTTCGCTGCATGCATCAGGCAATGCAGGGTTGCGATTCTATAGATTATTTAAACGTTCATGGTACCAGTACCCCGGTTGGCGATACAAAAGAATTAGAAGCCATTAAGCAGGTGTTTGGTGAAAACATCCCAAAAATTAGTTCTACCAAGTCACTCACAGGACATTCCTTGGGAGTAGCGGGGGTCCATGAAGCTATTTTTTCATTATTAATGATGGAATCTGATTTTATTTCAGCCTCTGCAAATGTAGAGAAACCTGACCCAGCTGCAGAAGGGATTCCAATCGTCACTTCGATGCAGGAAAATGCAGGATTAAGTACTGTTATGTCTAATAGCTTTGGTTTTGGTGGTGCTAATGCAAGTTTAGTTTTTAGCAAGCTTTAAAGCTGAAAATATCGATAACTCTCTAACACAAGGATTTTCAGTCCTTATTTCGCCAAATATGTAGCGCTAAATAGGATTGATATGGATCTACTAATTGAAGCAGTTTATTTGGAGTTAAGTTAGAGTCATCACATAATTGATCTATTCCACGTTTTAAGATTAGATCTTTTGGAGACCAAATGTTGGTCTTTCCAAAATAGAAGATTGCTATCATTTCAGCTGACCAATCTCCAAATCCCCAGAGACTTGTAATAGTTTTTTTGAATTCTGGATAAGTCATTATTGAAAGTTTTTGCAAGGTTATATCGCCACTTTCAATTGCTTTTTTAGCACCCATGATCGTCTTGATTTTATTGTTTGATAATCCATTCTTTCTTATTAAAGCAGTATTTTTCTTCTTAAAATATTCAATCAAACTTATATTTTTTTTTGCTGCACTGTTTTTGATTTTATTCCAAATACTATTTGCCGCTTTATAAGAAAGCTGTTGTTCCACTACTGTTTGTACCAGACAATCAAAGATATCTAAATCTTTTGGAACCTCAATATGCATTACACCATTTTGCTTGACTATAGATTCTAAAGGTTTGCAATGTTTTCTACTGACATCCAACAGGTGTTGATGAATTTTTTCACTCATAGTTTCACAATACCAAAATGAGCTTGCAATGATTAGTGCTATAATTTTTTTATGCCTCGGTAGCTCAGTTGGATAGAGCATCGGATTCCTAATCCGGGGGTCAGAGGTTCGAATCCTCTTCGGGGCACCATTTTAACTTTAGTAAGGATTGTGTGATTGTTTGAATTAATAGATGTCGAGGATTTAAAAACATTGTCAATAATAATTGATGGTGAGCTTATAGGAGAAAACAAGCCGTTTACATCCCTAATAACAGATTCCAGAAAAGCTAAAAAGAATTCAGTATTTTTGGCCTTGCAAGGAGAAGATTTCGATGGCCATAACTTTTGTGAATCAGCAATTCATTCAGGATCTATAGCTTATATTTCAAACAAGAAAATTAACAACCATGACGGCATAGTAGTCCAGGATACTTATATTGCACTTTTGAAATTAGCAAAATTTCAGCAAGAAAAAGTTAAACCCAAAACCCTTGCTATTACTGGAAGCAACGGCAAAACTACTGTGAAGGAAATGATGGCATTTATCTTCAAAGATCAGCAAAACATAGTGACAACGAATAAGAATGACAACAACCAGTTTGGGGTACCATTTACAGTTTTGAGACTTAAAAACAATACCAAGTATCTTGTATTTGAATGCGGAGCTAGGAAGATCGGCGATTTTGATTTGATAAGTGAATATTTGTATTTTGATGTGGTAGCCATTACTAACGTCAACAATAGCCATATTGGTATTTTTAAGAACCAGCAAAATATTATTAAAACCAAGATCAAGTTATTAGATGGTTTGGTTGATCATGGCTCTGTTATTAATGGTGCATTTGAGAATTTAAATTCTCCAACACAATTCATGAAAAATGACCAAGGATACAAGGTAACTACACACGCAAATTCTGATTCATCAGAAAAACCACTGAAAGAAGAATTTTTATGTAGAGCGACAGCAGATCACACTCCAGGTCGTTATAGATTATTGATTAAAAAGATTGATAGAGACAGTTCTCAGTCTATGGAGATGCAAGGAATAGGTACCTTTGGTGCAGTTCATAACTGCCACAATGCTCTTATTGCTGCAGTGGCAGCAACTGAACTTGGCAAAGGATTTTCAGATTCAATTGCACAAATATGTAAATATGTTTCACCTTTAAGAGATAGATTTTTTATTGAGAAAATGGGTAAGCATCTTCTTATTGACGATACTTATAATGCTAATCCTTCATCTTTTTCTTCAGCAATAAATGATTTGAGTAATAATTCTGCATATCCAAAAAATAAGTTGTTGGTAATAGGGGATATGTTGGAGTTGGGAGAATTTTCTCGAGAGGAGCATCTGAGAATTCTAAAAGAGTCATTGAAAGTTCCAGGACTTAAAGCTGTGTTTATAGAAGGCAGTCGTTTCAAGAAAGCACTATTTGAACTTGGGCATAACCATGAAGAGGAAAAAATCTTTGTCATTGATTCTCAAGAATCATTCCCAATCGAACTAATTTCCCAATTTCTTTATGAAGAGACAACAATACTTGTAAAAGGCTCTAGAGGGATGAAAATGGAACGAATTATTAGTTTGTTTGTAGAAAATTTTTCCTAATTTTTAAGATACTTAATAAAATCAATAAGTTAGTTATAAATAGTGTGATTTAATGGTCATTATCTAATATTTTGATAAATATTAGGTCCAAATGACACTAATCTCTTTATTTATAATGGATTCAGAGTAGGGGAGTATCGTAGTCACCCCCCACGATGGCCAATTTCATAGACATTTGGGTAGTTTTATCTTCAATAATCTAGATAAAATCTCCTCTTTTATTGTTATTTTGTAAAAAAATTCACAATCATAGAAGATTGAAAACGAGGGATAACGATTCCTAATGATCGTTCTATGTATATTTAATATATTTTTATGGGCTTTCAGAAATCGCTATGGAATTTCATTGTATGAAAAAAACAGCAAACAATTACTAAAAAAGTACCCTCTATATAACTAAAAATTATATTCAAAATAAACAAATAAAACATATATTTATCTAATATAATTAATGTATTGATTTAAAAAATATGATATTTATTAACATTGTTGGAGTTTAAGTTTGTCACAATGATTAAATTGAATATCTGGTGATTATTGTCTTTCTTCTTTCTTCATCTCTTTTTCAATCATCTGTTTCTTCAATCTTGTAGATATAGTAGATACAGGGAAGATATTCAAAGCATGAACGAATAAACCAATGCCCCAACCAATGAGCGGTCACTTAAACTAAAGATATTGGGGAAATGTACTTAAATTAATAACAATCAGCAAAGTGTTTATAGCTCAGTTGGATTAGTTTTATTTATTGGTCTTGATTAATTTTTTAGATCTATGTTTAAAAAACTTTATTATTTTCCTTCCAGTTTTGAAATAGAAGTTAAGAAAAATCATGCCAATTCTCGATTTAGTTTGTATTTTCATAATCTAATTATTTTTTTTAATTTATACTTGAATAGTATTCCAAGAAATAAACTGCCACAAGTTCGAAATAATTTTTAATATTTGTTGGCCGATAAAAATTAATGTTAGGGAGACAATAATGACCAGAATAAATCAAAGGTGGTTATTAAATAAAAGACCAGAAGGGATGCCTGAGGATGATTGCTGGAAATGGGAGGAAGTAGATGTTCCAGAATTGAAAGACGGAGAAATTCTAATTAAATCCCTATATCTTTCTATTGATCCTTACATGCGAGGACGCATGAATGATGCCATGTCTTATACAGGACCAGTACAGATTGGCGATGTTATGGTGGGAGAAAGTGCTGGAATTGTTATCGATAGTAAATCAGACAACTTTAAACCTGATGACTACGTCTGTGTCCATGGGGGTTGGCAGAGCTATGTTGCTGTTAGAGGTGATGGTCCTGAGCTTTTTAAGGCCGATCCCGATATTGTTCCACTATCAACTTACTTAGGAACTGTCGGCATGCCAGGCAGGACGGCTTATTTTGGTTTAACTCGATTGGGTAAACCTAAAGAGGGAGAAACAGTTGTTGTTTCTGCTGCCTCTGGAGCAGTCGGAACGGTTGTAGGACAGATAGCCAAGATACTCAATTGTCGAGCCGTGGGCATTGCTGGAGGAGATGTGAAGTGTTCCTATGTAACTGATGAGCTTGGATTTGATGCTTGTATTGATTACAAGGGTGGAAATCTAGAACAAGATCTTAAGCAAGCCTGTCCGGATGGTATAGATGTGTATTTTGAGAATGTTGGAGGTGAGGTCACTAAGGCTGTTGCCAAGTTATTAAACCCTGGTAGTAGAGTTCCTATATGTGGTTTTGTTTCCAAATACAACTCGCGAGATATCATGAACGAGGAAACTCCTTTCGATGTATTTGGTACGATGCGCCCAAAACCTAAACACAGATTCTTCGTAGTGACGGAATGGTTTGATCATTGGGCAGATGCTACCAAAGAACTTTCAGGCTGGATAAAAGAAGGCAAGATTAAATACCGCGAAACAGTAACTGACGGACTTATCAATGCACCTCAGGCCCTAAGAGATGTATTGAGTGGTAAGAATTTTGGGAAACAGTTGGTTAAGGTTGCAGATGAATAGTTCTAGATTTCTTTCACTCATGAATGATTTATAATATCACTGGTCTTGAGGCGGAAGACTAATTGGATTATGTGGAACCGCATCTATCGTTTCAATCATGCTTCGTGAAGTTCCTGGCATCCTATATGCTTGCATCCCTCTTTCAAAAGGCGGCAATAGTTTATTATTGGATAAGTTGTATTTTGTTTTAATGATGTAGAGCACTAAATCAGCATTGTAAACAGCATAACCTTTAAACTCTCCATCTTGCATCATATTGTTGTGGCGTAATTTTTCTTCAAGATCAACATAATTGACAGTCGTAAAAATTCCTCTGTGACGAAAAGTTTCACTATTAGATGTTTCTGTCTCTTTGGTGGTTTTCTTTTCTGTATAGGAGTGGTTCTCGCTGATTAAAAAATATCTAAATCCATTATCTAATGCTACTTCAGCAGATCGAAGTAATGCATAATCCATGACTTTTTCCTGCTCAATTGCAGAATTTCTATTCCATTCAGTACCATCAAATCCTATTTTAAAAGTGTCAGCAGATTGATTAATACTTTCATCCCAGTATCCAACTGAAGAGTCTAGTTTTTGATAGCTTGTAGTAGTACATGAAGAAAGTAAAACAGAAAGTAAAACGGCTAAAATAACACTAAATCTTTTCATAGAATCAATTATACAAAAACATTTTACCTAGACACTATACTAATCGGTTTATTGTATAATTGGTCAGGTTCCATTATTAATGATTGCATCATAGGACTTAAATGGCTGGACATAGTAAATGGGCTAACATCCAACACAGGAAGGGACGCCAAGATAAAAAAAGAGGCAAACTTTTTACCAAACTAATACGTGAAATCACTGTTGCAGCAAGAATTGGAGGCAGTGACTTAAATTCCAATCCCAGATTGCGGACAGCAATTGATAAGGCAAAAAATCAAAGTATGCCTAAGGAGAATATTGATCGAGCGATTTCAAAAGGTACAGGAGAAGGGGAAGGTTTTTATTTAGAAGAAGTGACTTATGAAGGTTATGGACCGGGTGGAGTAGCAATTTTAATTGAGTGCATGACTGATAATAAAAACAGAGCAGTGGCTGAAGTGAGATATGCACTGTCTAAGTTTGGAGGTAATTTAGGAACCGAAGGATCCGTTGCTTATCTTTTTAAGCAGGTTGGTTTGATCTCATTATCTGGAGTTGAGGATCCGGATAGAATAATGGAAGTAGCAATTGACTCTGGGGCAGAAGATATTGAATACGACGAGGGAGGATCCATGGATATTATTACTAAGCCTGCTGATTTTTTAAACGTTAGGGATTCTTTATTAGCACAAGGGATCAATCCAGAAATTTCTGAAGTAATCATGAGAGCTTTAAATGATGTTTCTATAGATATCGAACACGCTGAATCAATGTTAAAACTATTAGATATACTCGAAGATTTAGATGATGTACAAGCGATCCATTCAAATGCTGAAATACCAAACGAACTATTAGAACGATTAAATTGAATCAATATAAGAGGTAACCAGTGAAGATATTTGGCATAGATCCAGGTTCCAGAACGACAGGTTATGGTGTCATAGAGTCAAAGGGCAACAAGTCTAGCTACATAGGTAGCGGTGTGATTCAAACCAAGGAAAAAAATTTTCAAAAGAGATTGAAAGTGATATTTACAGAAATTGAGAAATTGATTGTTGAATACCAGCCAGATGTTGTTTCAATTGAAAATGTTTTTATGCATAGAAATCCTGACAGTGCCTTGAAATTAGGGCAGGCAAAAGCGGCAGCGATTTGTGGAACGTTCAAACAAGGATTAATTGTTTTTGAATACGCTGCTCGAGAGGTAAAGCAAGCAGTTGTGGGGTCTGGTGCTGCGGAAAAGGAGCAGGTGCAATATATGGTTAAAATCATCTTAGGTATAAAAAATAAGGAGTTGAAGCTCGATGAATCGGATGCACTTGCAATAGCAATCTGTCATGCACATAGTTATTCAATGGATAAAAAGATAGGTAACGATAGTTAGATGATTGGTTCCCTAAACGGTTTGATCAGAAATAAGAAACCTTCCGAGGTGCTTATAGAAGTCAATGGCGTTGGTTATGAAGTTCATGTTCCACTATCGACTAGTTTTAAGCTTCCTGCAATTGATCAACGTACCCATTTACTGACGCATTTAATTATTCGAGAAGATCAAAATACCTTGTATGGCTTCACAACAGAGGAGGAAAGAAATTTATTTAGGGCTCTGATAAAAATAAGTGGTGTGGGTCCAAAATTAGCCATTACGATTTTATCTGGCACTAATGTTGAAGACTTTGTTAGAAGTGTTCAAGCCCAAGATGCTGATGCCTTAATCCATCTTCCTGGCATAGGAAAAAAGACGGCAGAACGTTTGCTGGTAGAGATGAAGGATAGAATTGATCAGATAGGCGGGGTAAACTTAACAGAAGGCGATGGCATAGAATTTTCTGGCATTCAGGTAATCAAAGAAGCACACAACGCTCTATCATCTTTAGGCTATAAAAGTGTAGAGGCGAGAAAGATTCTGGAAAAAATTGACTCGAAAGGATTAACTGTAGAGGAACTTTTAAGACAAGCATTGCAATCTTTAAACAAATAATTGAATTCAAAACCATGTCGAATATAGACAGCATAATTTCAACCGAAACCCAAGAAGGAGAGGAGTCCATCGATCGAATGCTAAGGCCTAAAAGCTTGGCTGAATATGTCGGTCAGGAGCCCGTCAAGGAGCAAATGGATATTTTTATTAAAGCTGCCATGAATCGCAAGGAATCCCTCGATCATGTTTTAATATTTGGTCCACCAGGGTTGGGCAAGACAACTCTAGCACATATCATTGCAAATGAATTGAAGGTTAATTTAAAACATACCTCAGGTCCAGCGATTGAGAAACCTGGAGACCTTGCTGCTATTTTGACCAATTTAGAGGAAAGAGATGTGCTATTTGTGGATGAAATCCATCGACTGAGTCCAGTTGTTGAAGAAGTTCTATATCCTGCTATGGAGGACTATCAACTTGATATTATTATAGGAGAGGGACCTTCGGCCAGATCAATTAGACTGGATCTAACATCATTTACAATGATCGGAGCGACCACACGTACCGGGATGCTTACATCACCCCTTAGAGATCGCTTTGGTATATCACAACGACTAGAATTTTATAACGTTGAGGAATTGACTAGAATTGTGGAGCGTTCTGCCAAGATTTTAAAAGTTGATATTGACCAAATAGGAGCCCAGCAAATTGCATCAAGATCCAGAGGGACACCAAGAATTGCTAACCGCCTATTAAGGAGGGCAAGAGATTTTGCGGAGGTTAGGGCACAGGGAGATATTAATCAAAAGGTTGCCAATGAGGCAATGGAATTGATGGATGTTGATCAACATGGTTTGGATGTATTGGATAGGAAATTTTTAATAGCAATTATTGAAAGATTCAACGGTGGTCCTGTTGGAATTGGAGCTGTTGCTGCAGCGATCGGTGAGGATCGAGTCACCTTAGAAGATGTAATTGAACCTTTTTTAATACAAAGAGGATTTTTATTAAGAACACCAAGAGGCAGGTCAGCTTCTATTCAAGCTTACAAACATTTTGGTATTGAAGCACCTAGAGAAATTAAAGAACAGAACAGATCCCTTTTTGAGGGATCAGAGTGATTAGTTATTCAATTTTTTCTTATGGCGCTCCCTAGGGGATTTGAACCCCTGTTTCCGCCTTGAGAGGGCAGCGTCCTAACCACTAGACGAAGGGAGCTAGTAGGTATTATAAAAGTATAGGTAATTATTTTGTTACTATAAAGATTATGGGTAATGTTGTACCACTCAAGTTAGAATCTCGACTTGTTGTAATCGAAGGCCCGATTGGTGTTGGCAAAACAAGTCTTGCGAAGCGCTTATCCGATCATGTTTCCGGGAAATTAATTCTGGAAGAGCCAGAAAAGAATCCTTTTTTAGAGAATTTTTATCTTGATCAAGAATCAAATGCATTACCCACTGAACTGTCTTTTTTATTTCAGAGAGCTAAACACATAGAGGGTATCAATCAAGATGATTTATTTTCAGATACCATCATTGCTGATTTCCTTTTTGATAAGGGTTCCATATTTTCAGAACTGAACCTGAATACAGAGGAACTGAATTTATATCAACAAGTAAAAAACTCTCTTCAAATCAATCCACCGACTCCAGACTTAGTGATCTATTTACAGGCACCTGTAGACGTATTAATTTCTAGACTTCACGTCAGACAAACATCAGTCGACCATTTAATTGAATCAAGCTATCTGGAGAGGCTCGCAGATTCTTATGCCAAATTTTTCTACAATTATGATGATTCACCATTATTGGTAGTTAATGCAGAGAGTATTGATCCCGTACACAATGATGATCACTTTCTTTTATTGTATGAAGAAGCGGTTAATGTGAAGTACGGGAAGCACTTCTTTAACTCTACTGCAGCTGCCTTCACTTAATCTCTTTGTCCGATCAATATTATTTTATTGGTTAGATTTTTTCTGGTGTTGTTCCAGTGCCCAATAGATGTGTTCATTAACCATTTGAGATTGCTGATTGTTTCTCGATCTCAGTGCATCAACAATTCTTTCCGTTGTTCTAGCATTGCCCAAGGCCACCGCAATATTTCTGAGCCAACCATCATAACCAGCTCTAGCTAATGCCGTGCTTTGGGTAGTATCATCCCATTCTTTTTCAGACCACAGAAAAAGTTGTTCTAAGGGCTGGCTTAATAGCTCTTCTTTGGGTAATAGATCACTTATTTCAATTTTCTTGGCAAACTTATTAAAGGGGCAGATAATCTGACAATCATCACAGCCAAAGATTCTATTACCAATTGCTGGTCTTAATTCAACCGCTATGGATTTCTTATTTTCTATCGTTAAGTAAGAAATACACTTTCTTGCATCGAGCTGGTAAGGCATGGTAAAAGCTTGAGTCGGACAAATATCAATACAAGCCGAGCAAGTGCCACAGTGATTTATTGAAGATCGATCAATGGGAAGCGGAATATCAGTAAAAATTTCTGCCAGAAAAAACCAAGACCCACTAGAGTTATGGATTAAATTGGTATTCTTACCAATCCAACCTAGTCCTGCATTTCTAGCCAAAGCTCTTTCCAAAACAGGAGCAGAGTCAACAAAATAATTCTGCCCCTGTAATTCTGAGTAATCTTTAATTTTTGCAATTATTACTTTAAGTCTTTCTTTAATTATTTGATGATAGTCATTGCTTACTGCGTAATTTGCAATGTAGCCAACCTCATTTTTTTTTAGTAGTGCAAGAGCCTGATCCTTTTCCCTTGAGAAATAATGCATTTTCAATGAAATGACCCTAATCGTTCCAGGCAGCAAAACATCTGGTCGAGATCGTTTTAGTCCATGTTTTTCCATATAGTTCATCGATCCATGGAATTTTCTATCCAACCACGATTGGAGGTGTTTCTCATCTTTTTGTATCTCTATGCCGGCAACACCAAAACCATCAAATCCAAGCTCTTTAGACCATTGGTGAATGAGGGTTTTTATAGCATTGGGATTTTGAGCCATTTTCTTTCTCTGAGAGAGTTTTATTTTTAAGCAAAGTATAATGATTAGTATGACGATTTCAGATAATTATGTATATCCATCTACGGAAGTCTCAAAGATTGATAATCTGGCTATCAAACAAGAAGGTATTCCAGGATTTGTTTTAATGAGACGTGCCGCTGATTTTTCTTACCAATCAGCTATAGAATGTTATCCAAACACAAACTCGTTCATTGTTTTTTGTGGTCTAGGAAATAATGCAGGGGATGGGTATTTATTTGCGTCACGGGCCTTGGATGAAGGGAAGAAAGCTCAGGTGGTTTATTTATCAACTCCTGAGAATCTGAAAGGAGACGCTTATCTTGCATATCAGGAATATGAGAAATTAGGAGGGCAGATTTTCCCATGGAGTAAAGATAGAGAATTATGTGCTGATCTATGTGTTGATGCAATTTTTGGTGTTGGTCTGAATCGATCAGTTGATGGTGTTTTTCTACAAGCAATACAAACTATTAATCAATCACCAATTCCGGTTATTTCATTGGATATTCCTTCTGGTCTAAATCCTGATACTGGTGAGAAAATGGAAGACTGTATTTCTGCACAAATGACAACTACCTTTGTTGGTTATAAAAAAGGTCTCTTTTTAAATTCTGGACCGGACTGCTCTGGCAAAATTTCTTATTCTGATTTAGATATCCCTGAGTGTTGCTTTGATTCTGCAAAACCCTCGTTAAGAATTGTTGATAAAGAATTATCAAAAAATCTTTTGAAAAAAAGACCCAAAACATCTCATAAAGGCAGCTTTGGTCACATCTTAATTGTTGGCGGCAATCATGGCATGGGTGGAGCAGTCAGAATTGCATCAGAGGCGGCTCTTCGCTCTGGAGCAGGATTGGTAAGCGTGGTTACAAGAGCTGCTAATATTCCAATTGTTACTAAATTAAGACCTGAAATCATGTGCCACTCAGTGGATGAAGATCCCAACAAAATAAATGATTTTATCGCTAAAGCCTCCGTTGTTGCAATTGGCCCAGGATTGGGATTGGATGATTGGGCAATGACATTATTCGAACAAGTATTTCAGTCAAATTTGCCCATGGTTGTGGATGCTGATGCCCTCAATATTTTATCTCTTAAGCCCAGAAAGAGGAAAAACTGGATTTTAACACCCCATCCAGGTGAAGCTGCAAGATTAATAGGTATAACTAATCCTAGGGTGCAATCAGACAGAATAGGTTCACTTCAAAAACTAGCAGATAGTTTTTCTGGAACAATTGTACTGAAAGGCAACAATACATTGATAGGATCCTCAAATGAGATGCCTTATCTGATCACAGTGGGCAATCCGGGGATGGCTTCAGCAGGGATGGGTGATCTGCTGACAGGGATCATTGCTGGTCTACTCGGGCAATTTAAAGATATTGACCAAGGATTGGTATCGGCAGTGGCCGCCTACATCCATGGATCTTCTGGTGATCTTGCTGCAGAACAGGGGGAAAGAGGACTGATAGCTACTGATCTATTTAGACATTTACAACAATGCTTGAATCCGTAAAGACCTTATTTGACGATACAGAGACAATGGATTATGGCTCTAAACTAGCCAGATGTTTTTCTGACTCACCTGCAGATTCTTCTGTTATTTATCTCAAAGGTGATCTGGGTGCAGGAAAAACTACTTTTGCCAAGGGATTTCTCAGAGGCATGGGCTATGAAGGAAATGTGACCAGTCCCACATATACTTTGATTGAGCTTTATCGAACTGAAGTTTATGACATATATCATGTTGATCTTTATAGAATTGAAACCAGAAAAGAAATTTTTGAACTGGAACTTAATGAGGAGCCAATTTCATCAGCACCATATATTTTTTTAATCGAATGGCCTGAAAATGGTTTACCAGATATCTTAGAAGCTGATTTTGAGTTGAGTTTTTCTTTGGAGGAATCACTGGATCAAAGAACTATGAATGTGATTTGTAATACAAAAAAATCAAGCAATATTCTTACTTCTTGGCTAAAGTAATTGGCATAGAAAATAACATAAGGTACAGACATAAATAGAAATACGAAAACTTACTCACTTTTTCTCCTTTTAATTCTTGTGCTTTTTTCAAGCAAGATGGTTGCTGCCCAAGCGGTATTAAAAGATATGAGGATTAATGCTGAGAAAGACAGAACTCGTTTGGTCCTTGATTTATCAAATGAGGTTCGATACAAAATTTTTACATTGAACAACCCCAACCGGCTCGTGGTCGATTTATTTACGATAAGAAAGACAAATAAGATCAAATCCTCGACTAAAGGAAAAGGTTTAATCGACACTATAAGAGTTGCAAAAAACACACCGACTAAATTGAGGGTTGTTATTGAAACTAAGCAGATTGTTCTCTACAAGGTCAATATGCTTAAATCTAGCCAAAAAAGAGACTCTAGATTGGTGATTGATTTAAAGGGTATGTATGAAGGCAGTCAAAAAGTTGCTGCCAGTGCTATCAATAATTCTAAGATGATCATTGCTGTAGATCCAGGGCATGGAGGCAAAGACCCTGGTACCACAGGCAAAAATATTAAAGAAAAGGATTTGGTTTTAAAAATCTCAAAACGTTTAGCAAATTTAATCAATGCTGAACAAGACATGACTGCTATATTGACTAGAACCGATGATTCTTTTCCATGCCCGAGAAACAATAGATCTTGCGGACAGAAAATCTCATTAAATGAGCGTTTAGATATAGCAAAAAAGGCGGGTGCTGTACTATTTATTTCGATTCATGCAAATTCATTTAGAGATCGAAGAATTCGTGGAGCCGAAATTTATGCATTGCCGGATTCTGCCAAGTTCAATAAAGATGAAAATTGGAAAGTAATGCACCACAACAAGCAGTCAAAATCTAGAATCAATTCAACCGGTGTGACTTCCAAAAAGCAAATCAAAAATATTACTGCCAGTGAAGTGATTGCATTCGATCAGAGCTTGCAGATCAGTGATAATATAATGCAGGAGCTTAGAAAAGTCCTTAGAGTGAGAAAATCCTCTAGGCAGGCAGCTTTCATTGTTTTGGGATCGCATGACATGGCTTCAGTATTGATAGAAACTAGCTATTTAACTAATCCAGAGGATGAAAAAATATTAATCAACCCAATCAATCAACAAAAAATTGCAGAGGCTATCCTCAAAGGAGTTAAGAAATATACTCGTGAAAGCAGACGGCAATTTGCCAAATAGAAATAGAGCACAGACTGACTATGGATATTGAGATTATATTAGAGCCTAACTTACCTCCCTCACAAGTTAAGGAGCTAGGAATTGTTGCAGAAGAATATGGCATTCGAGCATTATGGACTTCTAATTACTTTTCTCACTGGGATGGATTTTTAAGCCTAGTGCCTTTGGCAGCGTCAACAAAAAAATTAGTATTTGGCCCTCTAGCAGTTAGTCCTTTTGAAATGCACCCGTTAAAAATTGTCAATGCATTACTAACCTTGAACGAAATGAGTAATGGCCGAACACAGATTGCAATCTGTGCTGGTGAGGGGAATGTTACTGCAATGGACTTAATACCACCGAAAAAAATAGTTTTAGCAGTTAGAGAATCGATAGAAATTCTACTTGCTGCCTGCCATAACCAATTGCAAGAACCCTATGAAGGTGAGGTGTTCAGGGTTAAACTTCCTTGTGATTACAGTTGGGCAAAGTCAAAAAGACCAACTATATATGGCACTGCATACAAACACATGATGATGAGAATGGAAGGCCGAGTTGCTGATGGAGTTTACATAGGAGCAATACCACCTGAGATTATTGATTCTGCCATTGAGAATATAAAAAAAGGAATCAATAAAAGGGAAAACCCCAATCAACACGTACACATCAATAGTTTTTGGGGATGGCATATCAAGAAAGATAAGGAAAAGGCTTATCGTGAATCTAGAAGAGAGTTGGCTTGGCGTGCAAGAAAACTTGATCCTGAATTGCTCAGCCTTTTTTTCAATCCTGATGAATGCAAATTAATAGTAGATAATTTTCAATGTTTTGTGGATGCTTATTTTGACCGTTCTGGAAACGTAAAAAATATTCCAGAGGAATTGTCAAATAGGCTTTGTGAAGTGTTCACCTCGACGGGTGGTCTTGAGGATATCGATAGGGAAATAGAAAGAATTAAGAAATTTGAAGAAGCAGGATTGACCCAACTCTCACTTCGTTTGCACGACGATCCCATGGAAGCATTGCAAATTATTGGAGAAAATGTGATACCTGTATTTAGTCAATGAACAAGATCCTTCCTTGTTTTGAATAATAGTAAAATTATTTTTCTAAAAGGCCCAACTGCAAGTGGAAAGACCGATCTTGCAACTAAGTTATATGATAAGTATCCTTTGGAAATTATCAGCGTTGATTCCGTTATGGTATATAAGGGATTGAATATCGGCTCAGCCAAACCCGACCCAAAGGATTTAAAATTATACCCTCACCATCTCATAGATATTCGTGAGCCAACTGAAAGTTATTCAGTCGGTGAATTCCACAAAGATGTTAAGGGCTTGATCGAGTCCGTTATTGAGAAGGGAAAAACCCCGATCTTAGTAGGAGGAACCATGATGTATTTCAGAGTCCTTCAGCAAGGATTGTCAACATTACCGAGTGCCAATCAAGAAATTAGGCATCAAATCGATGTAGAAGCGACAGAGAAAGGTTGGTTAAATTTACATAAAGAGCTTCAAATGATTGATCCTAAGTCTGCTCAGAGAATAAAACCATCAGATAAACAAAGAATTCAACGAGCAATAGAAGTCTATAGGATCACAGGAAAAACAATATCTAGTTTTCATCAAGAGCAAAAACAATCGCTGAATTATCAATGTCTCGATATTTCTTTATTTCCCAATGATAGAGCGAGCTTGCACAAACGCATCGAGGAACGATTTATTTTGATGTTAAAAAAAGGGCTTATCTCTGAGGTGGAGAATCTATTATCCATAGATTTGCTTACCTCATCTCATCCATCGATGAAGTCTGTTGGCTATAAGCAAATATGCGAGCTGATTGAAAATAAATGTTCGCTTGAGGAAGCTAAGGCAAACGCGATAATAGCTTCAAGAAGATTGGCAAAAAGACAACTTACATGGCTTAGATCCAGACAAAAAAGTTTTTTTGTAGACTGTTTCGATCAGCAGTTTACAAATATCATAGAGGACAAAGTGTCTCGATTCTTAGTCTAATTTTTATAAAATTATGAGTACGATAAATGAATTCACCAAATAAAGTTCATTTGGTAATTGTTAATTCAGCAAAAGGCTCAATTGAATCGGACAATGAGGAATTCATTTCACTCGTTCTTTCAGCGGGAGCAGTCATCAATGAAATTACCTATATTTATGCTCGTCGCTTTTTTCGCCGAAGTCTAATTGGAAAGGGCAAGATTAGAGAAATTGCACAACAGATAATTGTAAAGGATAGTAATTTAGTCATCTTTAATAACTCCTTAACTGCATCCCAAGAAAGGAATCTGGAATTAGATCTTAATTGCCGAGTAATTGACAGAACAAGATTGATTCTTGATATCTTTGCACAAAGGGCGGTAACCAATGCCGGCAAACTCCAGGTTGAATTGGCCCAGTTAAACCATCTCTCTACTAGATTAATCAGGGGCTGGACACATCTCGAAAGACAAAAGGGTGGTATTGGTTTACGTGGGCCTGGTGAGACCCAACTTGAAACAGACCGACGTCTGATCCAAGACAGAATTAAATCGATTCAAAAGAAGTTGATACATTTGGAAACGCAGAGAAAAACGACAAGAAAATCTAGGAGAAGCATGATGAGGAGCGTTTCTTTGGTTGGATATACCAATGTAGGAAAATCAACTTTATTCAATACACTTACCGGTGCAAAAACTTTGGTTCAGGATAATTTGTTTGCAACCCTTGATCCTGTATTTAAATTAATCAAATTGCCAAGGAAAAGAAGGGCTATCCTAAGCGATACAGTGGGTTTTATAAAAGATTTGCCTCACGAGTTAATTGATGCTTTTCTTTCAACCTTGGAGGAGGTGGTGGATGCTGATCTTCTTATTCATGTATTGGATGTTACAGACAGGCATATACATAGCCATCGAAGATCTGTGAAACAAGTTCTGAAGCAAATTGGCGCAGATCATATTCCCGTCATTTATGTTTACAATAAAATCGATCTACTCAAACAAAAAGTAAACATCATTGACAATGAAGTGCGTTGTGAAGTCTCAGCGGTAAGCGGAGAAGGGGTTGATAATTTATTAGATATTATCTCTAAACAGGTCAAACCAGAACCGGTCACAACGGTTTTACAAATACAATTACACCAATCAAGAGAAAGAGCACTGATTTATTCTCATTCTAATGTTCTTGATGAGTGTTTTACCGATAAAAATACTTTAGAATTAAAAGTTGAAATTGATAAAAGAAAATTAGAACAGCTAAAAAAAAATATAAACATTCAGCTGATAGAAGGTAAACTAGCGAAAGGACAGAGAAATAAATAAAGGAGTTTAAGCAGTTATGGCATGGAACGATCAAGGCAATGGGAAATCTCCCTGGGATCCCAATAAAAATCAGCCACCAGATCTTGATCAGATCGTCGAGGAATGGCAAAAAAGATTCAATAAATTGTTTGGTATGAAATCAACCGGTTCAGGAAAAAAACCAAGAGGACTTCCAAAATCTATTATTGTGATATTAATACTGTTTGTTTGGGTAATATCAGGCTTGTATCAAATCGATCAATCGGAACGAGGTGTTGTGCTTCGGTTTGGTGCATATAGCGAGACAACTATGCCTGGTTTGAGATGGCACATTCCATGGCCAATTGAAGGAGTTGAAGTTGTTAATGTTAATGTTGTTAATCGATTTAAACAGCAAACTACAATGTTGACTTCCGATGAGAATATCATTGTTGTTGATTTAGTTGTGCAATATAGACAAGCTGACCCTACTGATTATCTTTTCAATGTTAGGGATGCAGATGTAACGCTTAGCGAAGTCAGCGAAAGTGCCATTCGGGAAGTTGCTGGTAAAAGTGATTTGGATTTTATCCTAACAGAAGGCAGGACAGAAATAGCTTTGTTAACTCAACAACTGATTCAACAAACAATTGATGAATATGGCACAGGGATAATCATTACAAAAGTAAACTTGCAGGATGCAAATTTTCCAATCCAGGTAGAAGATGCAGTTCAGGATGCGATCAAGGCAAGAGAAGATAAGGAAAGAGTAGCTTTTGAAGCAGAAGCCTATGCAAATGATATTGTTCCAAAATCCAGAGGTGAGGCAGCTAAAATGATCCAGGATGCGGAAGCTTATAGAGCCAGAGTTATTGCAGATGCAGAGGGTGAAGCAAGCCGTTTTTCTCAGCTATTAGCTGAATATCAAAAAGCTCCTGAAGTCACTAGAGAAAGACTCTATATAGAAGCCGTTGAGAGTGTCTACGGGAATTCAAATAAGGTATTGATGGATTCGGATGGGAGTGGAAATTTAATTTATATACCGATAGATAAATTAATTGAGCAAAGCAAAAAGAAACAATCAACAAATTCTGAACAGGGATTCTCACCACAGAATGATCCATCACAAACAAACCAATCGTCCGATTTGCCAAGGATTAGGAGGGTAAGATAATGAGAAACATCCTAGTCGTTCTTTTGGTCGCTATTCTTCTAGTGATAAGCAACAGTATCTTCACTGTGGATGAGAGGGAAATGGCACTTAAATTTAGATTTGGTGAAGTTATTAGAGCTGATTATGAACCTGGCATACACTTTAAAGTACCCTTCGTAAATAACGTTGGAAAGTATTCCAAACAGATTCTAACCATCAACAATCCTCAAGAGTTGTTTTTGACCTTAGAGAAGAAAAATTTATTTGTAGACTTTTTTATTAAATGGAAAATCAACGACGTCCAGCAATACTACATTTCAACCGGTGGCGACGAGCTGGTGGCATCACAACGTCTATTGGAAACAGTCAAAGATGGAATCAGATCTGAATTTGCAAAACGAACTGTCATAGAAGTGGTTTCAGAAGAGAGAAGGAAAGTTATGTCTGAAATGCTTAATGCTGCAGCTTTAAATGCAATAAATCTTGGGATAGAACTTGTCGATGTGAGAGTTAAAAGAGTTGAACTCTCAGATGAAGTTAGCGAATCAGTATACAACCGCATGAGACAAGAGCGAGCAAGGTTTGCATCAGAATTGAGAGCCGAGGGTGCAGAAGCTGCTGCGATAATTAAAGCAGAAGCAGATAGAGAAGTGACCGTTATCATTGCCAATGCTTACAGGGATTCTGAGAAGATCAAAGGTGATGGTGATGCTTCTTCTACTAACCTGTATGCAGAAGCATACACTCAGGATGAGGAATTTTATTCTTTTTACAGGAGTATGGAAGCCTACAAGAAATCAATTGGAACCGGCAATGATATCTTGGTACTGGATGGCGAAGGAGATTTTTTTAAATACCTGAAGCAATCAAAAACATCTGAATAATCAGTAAAAAACCAAATGGGATGGACAGAGGCGTTAATTGGATTGGCTTTTTTGCTAATACTAGAAGGCTTTCTCCCTTTTGTTTCTCCTAAACTGTTTAAAAAAGCCATATTTGAAATTAAGGAACTTGGGGAAATGGCTATTCGATTTATGGGGTTTATTTTTTTAATAGCAGGGGCATTGATTTTGTATCTTTTATAAATCAGGGATAGATCTTGGCAAACTCGATTATTGTAATAGGAGCCCAATGGGGGGATGAAGGTAAAGGTAAAATCATAGACCTGCTCACCATTAAAAGCGATGCTGTAGTTAGATTTCAGGGTGGGCATAACGCTGGTCATACCTTAGTTATTGAAGGCAATGAAACAATACTTCATTTGATACCCTCTGGAATTTTTAATAACGTTGATTGTGTTATTGCCAACGGGGTTGTATTACATCTCCCAACTTTATTTGATGAAATTGACTCGCTTAAGACAAAAGGAGTGGCAATAGAGAAAAATCTACATATCAGTACTTTATGCCCTTTAATTCTTCCCAGCCATATTGCTTTAGATGAGGTGAAAGAAAAAAATCTTGGATCTAAAGCTATTGGCACTACGGGTCGAGGAATCGGACCAGCTTATGAAGACAAAATAGCCAGAAGAGCCATCCATCTATTAGATCTTTTTCATGAGGAGTATTTTTTAGAAAAACTCAAAGATCTGATGGAATTCCATAACTTTTTATTGGTTAATTTATATAAGACAAAACCAATCAATGTCCAATCAGTAGCAGACGAATGGTTATCGTATGCAGAGCATGTGCAGCCATTTGTTACAGATACGACTTACTTATTGCATTCTATTAGTAGTTCTGATTCAAATATCCTGTTTGAAGGAGCTCAAGGGACAATGTTGGATATTGATCACGGAACTTATCCTTTTGTTACTTCTTCAAATACGGTTGCAGGAGCGGCTACAACAGGTACAGGACTTGGACCAGGTGACTTCAATCATGTGCTTGGCATTATAAAAGCTTATACAACCAGAGTAGGTTCAGGACCATTCCCCTCGGAACTTTCTGATGGAAATGGTGAACATTTAGGTAGGGTAGGCGTTGAATTCGGAGCAACAACTGGAAGGGCAAGGAGATGTGGGTGGTTGGATGCTGTTGCAGTGAAAAAGGCTATCATAAACAACAGTATCTCGCATTTATGTGTTACAAAATTAGATGTTCTTGATGGTTTAGAAGAAATATCAATTGCGGTTCAGTATGACTATAAAGGCAAAGTTTTTTCTTCTTTTCCATCAATACCCAGCGAGGAGTTAAAGCACTGCAAACCAATTTATAAGAATTTTAAAGGTTGGAATCAATCCACTTCAGGCATTACAAAAATTGAAGACTTGCCCAGAGAAGCGCAACATTTTATTGACGCCATTGAATCTATTGTAGCTAGAAAAATTGTTTTAATTTCTACTGGTCCTGGTAGAGAAGATAATATTGTTATTGAAGATTTGTTTATATAAAACACTTTGCCATAATAAATAAGCTCCAATCCCAAGCAATGTTAAGGAGAGATTTCAAATGAAAGACTTTATTATTGTCCTATTTGGATTAATTCTTAAATATATTAGTCATTGGTGCCGAGGAGAGGACTTGAACCTCCACGGGGTTTCCCCCACTGGCTTCTGAAGCCAGCGCGTCTACCAATTCCGCCACCTCGGCTAAAAGGATATAATCAATAGTAAAGGAAAAATTAAATTACCAAAATAAATGAATGAAAAAATATACATTTATGGGATTAATGCCATCTCCGAGGTGCTTAACAATAAATCAGATCAATTGATTGAAGTTTTGTTAGATAACAATGTTTCTAATAATAGGATTTTAAAACTTATTGATATTATTCAAAAAAAATCAATTAATCTTAGAAGAATTTCAACACAAGAGATTGAACAGATAACCGGAACATCAAAAAATCAAGGAATTGCAGCAACTATAAAACGACCAGCAATATTAGATTCAAAGTCGGCATTAAATTTTATAAAAACTATTCAGAATCCATTAATTCTTATTCTTGATGGATTGCAAGATCCTAGAAACGTTGGTGCCTGTATGAGAACCGCTAACGCATCAGGGGTAGATTTAATTGTTTTTCCAAGAAGTAGAAAAATAACAATGACACCTATTGTCAGCAAAGTTTCTTCAGGAGCCTCAGCATTAATACAAATTGCAGAAATTCCAAATCTAGTTAGATTTTTAAATGAATTAAAAAAAATAGGACTGTGGATTTGTGGAACCTCTGAAATTGCTGAAACAAAACATTGGGAGTTAGACTATAACTTGCCACTCGCCATTATTCTCGGATCAGAAGGCAAGGGCATGAGGTCTTTGACGGTCAAACACTGTGACTATTTAGTCTCAATACCAATGATTGGGGAAGTTAAAAGTTTGAATGTTTCAGTTGTTGCTGGAGTCGTTTTATACGAAGTACTGCGTCAAAGATCATCTTAATTGTTTGAATATCTTTTTTAATTAAAGTAGCATCCTGCACTTGTTAAGAATAGAATAGCTACCAATCAACCTTGCTGCACTTGTTATTTTATAAGGCAGCTTTAAACCAAAAGGGGATTTATGAGACATTATGAAGTAGTTCTTTTAGTGCGACCTGATCGAAGCGATCAGTTGTCCGATATGCTAAAACGCTATCAGGACTTGGTGGAAAAAAATAACGGAAATATCCATCGATTAGAGGATATAGGCCGCCTTCAATTGGCCTACAACATCCAAGATATGCATAAAGCACATTATGTGCTTATCAACATTGAATGTGATAACCAGACCTTATCAGAGATTGAATCTTCATTTAAATTCAATGATTCAATTATCAGACATTTGATTGTTCGAATGAACACAGCAGAAACAGGGCCCTCAATATTATTTTCTGAAAATAATAAACAAGAAAAAGAAAAAGAAAAAGAAAAAAAGGAAAAGGATAAAAAAGTTGTCGAGAGGAAAAATGAAAGCCAATTAATTGAAAAGGTAGCTGAGGCAAAGAAAGATCAAGTGATAGAAAGTAAATCAGAAAGTGATCTAGTTGAAACAGAAAGAGAAGGGTCAGATGAACAACATAAGGATGTACTAGATGAAAAGGAATAAAAACAAAAATAAATTTAAAAGAAGAAAAAACTTCAATCGAAACACTAATAGATACTGTAAGTTTACAGCAGAAAATGTTGAGCAAATTGATTACAAAGACGTTACTACATTAAAGAAATACATTAATG